>MTEY01008772.1_pt1 | contig 87923 bp, 74 predicted proteins | sample 1042721 | NCBI WGS metagenome assembly MTEY01 (sample SAMN06185809, study PRJNA358809) | soil metagenome | isolation source: soil biostimulated with seedmeal as carbon source | place: India | collected 2015-05-23 | reverse complement strand
CGCGTTCAATTTAAACACCACCATCATCACCATCATCCTGACTAGTCTTTCAGGCGATGTGTGCTGGAAGACGTTTGGATCTTCCAGTGGTGCATGAACGCATGAGAAAGCCCCCGGAAGATCTTCTTCCGGGGGCTTTTTTTTGGACCAAATTCAGACAGGTTAATGAGGAACACAGAATGTTAGATAACTCACGTTTACGCATAGCTATTCAAAAATCAGGCCGTTTGAGTGATGATTCACGCGAACTGCTGGCCCGCTGCGGGATTAAAATCAACCTGCACACCCAGCGCCTGATTGCTCTGGCTGAAAACATGCCCATCGACATTCTGCGCGTGCGTGATGACGATATCCCGGGACTGGTGATGGACGGTGTCGTTGACCTTGGCATCATCGGTGAAAACGTGCTGGAAGAAGAGCTCCTGACCCGTCGCGCTCAGGGTGAAGATCCGCGCTATTTTACCCTGCGTCGCCTGGACTTCGGTGGCTGCCGCCTGTCGCTGGCGACACCGGTTGATGAAGCCTGGGACGGCCCGGCCGCGCTGAACGGCAAACGTATCGCGACCTCCTATCCTCACCTGTTAAAACGTTATCTGGATCAGAAAGGCGTGCAGTTTAAATCCTGTCTGCTGAACGGTTCTGTCGAAGTCGCGCCGCGCGCGGGTCTGGCAGACGCCATCTGCGACCTCGTCTCCACTGGAGCCACTCTGGAAGCGAACGGCCTGCGCGAAGTGGAAGTCATTTACCGCTCCAAAGCGTGCCTGATCCAGCGTGACGGCGAGATGGCCGATGCCAAACAGCAGCTGATCGACAAACTGCTGACCCGTATTCAGGGTGTGATTCAGGCGCGTGAATCCAAGTACATCATGATGCATGCACCAACCGAACGTCTGGACGAAGTGATTGCCCTGCTGCCAGGCGCTGAGCGCCCTACCATCCTGCCACTGGCGGGCGATCAGCAGCGTGTGGCGATGCACATGGTCAGTAGCGAAACGCTGTTCTGGGAAACCATGGAAAAACTGAAGGCACTGGGCGCCAGCTCCATTCTGGTGCTGCCAATTGAGAAGATGATGGAGTAACGGCCATGAGCTTTAACACGATCATCACCTGGAATGAGTGTACTGACGAACAGCAGCGCGAGTTGTTAATGCGCCCGGCCATCAGCGCCTCCGAAAGCATCACCCGTACCGTGACGGAGATCCTCAATAACGTCAAAACTCGCGGCGACGACGCGCTGCGGGAATACAGCGCGAAGTTTGATAAAACGGAAGTTAACGCCTTAAAGGTTACCGAACAGGAAATCATTGATGCCAGCAATCGTCTGGGTGATGACATCAAACAGGCAATGGCCGTCGCGGTGAAAAACATCGAGACCTTCCACGTCGCGCAGAAATTACAGACCGTCGATGTGGAAACGCTGCCGGGTGTGCGATGCCAGCAGGTGACCCGCCCGGTCGCCTCGGTGGGCCTCTATATCCCTGGCGGCTCCGCCCCGCTGTTCTCTACCGTATTAATGCTGGCCACCCCGGCGCGTATCGCCGGTTGCCAGAAAGTGGTGCTCTGTTCCCCACCGCCGATTGCCGATGAAATTCTGTATGCTGCAAAACTCTGCGGTGTGCAGGACGTGTTTAAAGTCGGTGGTGCGCAGGCGATTTCTGCCCTCGCGTTTGGCACTGAATCTGTTCCGAAGGTCGACAAAATTTTTGGCCCGGGCAACGCCTTTGTCACCGAAGCCAAGCGCCAGGTCAGCCAGCGTATTGATGGCGCGGCCATTGATATGCCCGCGGGTCCGTCTGAAGTGCTGGTGATTGCCGACAGCGGCGCCACGCCGGATTTTGTGGCGTCTGATCTGTTATCCCAGGCGGAACACGGCCCGGATTCGCAGGTGATTTTATTGACGCCAGATGCCGATATGGCTAAACACGTGGGTGAAGCCGTAGAGCGTCAGCTTGCTGACCTGCCGCGCGCCAACACGGCACGCCAGGCGCTATCCGCCAGCCGCCTGATTGTGGCGCGCGATCTGGACCAGTGCATCGCTATCTCCAACCAGTACGGCCCGGAGCACCTGATTATTCAGACCCGCAACGCGCGCGACCTGGTCGACAGTATCACCAGCGCAGGGTCTGTTTTCCTCGGCGACTGGTCCCCGGAGTCCGCTGGCGACTACGCCTCCGGCACCAACCACGTTCTGCCGACATATGGTTACACCTCGACCTGTTCCAGCCTGGGCCTGGCCGATTTCCAGAAACGCATGACCGTGCAGGAGTTGTCCCGCGAAGGATTTGCCTCGCTGGCGTCCACCATCGAGACGCTGGCCGCCGCCGAACGCCTGACCGCTCACAAAAACGCCGTTACGCTGCGCGTTGCAGCCCTGAAGGAGCAAGCATGAACATTGAAGAATTAGCGCGGGAAAATGTCCGTCGACTGACGCCTTATCAGTCTGCTCGTCGCCTGGGCGGCAACGGTGATGTCTGGCTGAACGCCAACGAATTCCCGACAGCGGTACAGTTTGAGCTGTCACAGCAGACGCTGAACCGTTATCCGGAGTGCCAGCCAAAAGCAGTCATTGAAAACTATGCGCAATATGCAGGCGTGAAGCCGGAGCAGGTGCTGGTCAGCCGCGGTGCGGATGAAGGTATTGAGCTGTTGATCCGCGCGTTCTGCGAGCCGGGTAAAGATGCGGTGATGTACTGCCAGCCTACCTACGGCATGTACAGCGTCAGCGCGGAAACCTTTGGCGTGGCGTGCCGTAACGTGCTCTCCCTGGAGAACTGGCAGCTGGACCTGCAGGGAATTGCCGACAATCTGGACGGCGTGAAGGTGGTCTTTGTCTGTAGCCCCAACAACCCGACCGGGCAGATTATCAACCCTCAGGATATCCGTACCCTGCTGGAGATGACCCGCGGCAAAGCACTGGTGGTCGCCGACGAAGCCTATATTGAGTTCTGCCCTCAGGCGACGCTGGCCGGCTGGCTGGAAGAGTACCCACACCTGGTGGTGCTGCGTACGCTGTCGAAAGCCTTTGCGCTCGCAGGTCTGCGCTGCGGGTTTACGCTGGCCAATAAAGAGGTGATCGACCTGCTGCTGAAAGTGATCGCCCCGTACCCGCTTTCTACTCCCGTGGCTGACATTGCCGCTCAGGCCCTGACCCCGCAAGGGATCAATGCAATGCGTGAGCGTGTGGCACAAATCCTGGAAGAGCGACAGTACCTGGTGACCGCCCTGAAAGCGATCCCTTGCGTAGAGCAGGTGTTCGACTCTGAAACCAACTACCTCCTGGTTCGCTTTACCGCCTCCAGTGCCGTATTTAAATCTTTATGGGATCAGGGCATTATCTTACGTGATCAAAATAAACAACCTTCTCTGAGCGGCTGCCTGCGTATTACCGTCGGCACCCGTGCAGAGAGCCAGCGCGTGATTGACGCACTGAAAGCGGAGAAAGTATGAGCCAGAAGATCCTCTTTATCGACCGAGACGGCACCCTGATTTCGGAGCCACCCACCGATTTTCAGGTCGATCGTTTCGACAAACTGGCTTTTGAACCAGACGTGATCCCGGTGCTGCTGAAACTGCAGAAAGCCGGATACAAGCTGGTGATGATCACCAACCAGGACGGTCTGGGTACCGACAGCTTCCCGCAGGCCGACTTTGACGGCCCGCATAACCTGATGATGCAGGTACTCACCTCTCAGGGCGTGGTATTTGATGAGGTGCTGATTTGCCCACACCTGCCTGCCGATGCGTGCGACTGCCGTAAGCCGAAGGTGAAACTGGTAGAACGCTATCTGCTGGATGATGTCCTGGATAAAGCCAACAGCTATGTTATTGGCGATCGCGCCACCGACATTACGCTTGCCGAAAACATGGGCATCACCGGGCTGCGCTACAACCGCGACGATATCAACTGGGCGAAGATTGGCGAGCAGCTCACCAAACGTGACCGCTACTCGCATGTAGAACGCAACACCAAAGAGACACAGATTGACGTGAAGGTGTGGCTGGATCGCGAAGGCGGCAGCAAGATCCACACCGGGGTGGGTTTCTTCGACCACATGCTGGATCAGATTGCCACCCACGGCGGCTTCCGCATGGAGATTACGGTAAAAGGCGATCTCTACATTGACGATCACCACACCGTTGAAGACACCGGTCTGGCGCTGGGCGAAGCACTGAAGCTGGCCCTGGGCGACAAACGTGGCATCAACCGTTTTGGGTTTGTTCTGCCCATGGATGAGTGCCTGGCGCGCTGTGCGATGGATATCTCTGGTCGTCCGCACCTGGAATATAAAGCCGATTTCACCTATCAGCGCGTGGGCGATCTCAGCACCGAAATGGTGGAGCACTTCTTCCGTTCATTGTCCTACACCATGGGCCTGACGCTGCATCTGAAGACCAAAGGCAAGAACGACCACCACCGAGTGGAGAGCCTGTTCAAGGCCTTTGGCCGTACCCTGCGCCAGGCAATTCGTGTGGAAGGTGACGCCCTGCCCTCATCAAAAGGAGTGCTGTAATGAATGTGGTGATTCTGGATACCGGATGCGCCAACCTGAACTCCGTGAAATCGGCCATTGCGCGCCACGGCTACGAGCCGGTGGTGAGCCGTGAGCCGGACGTAGTGCTGCGCGCCGACAAACTCTTCCTGCCTGGTGTAGGCACCGCGCAGGCGGCGATGGATCAGATCCACGAGCGTGAACTGGTCGATCTCATCAAAGCCTGTACCCAGCCAGTGCTCGGGATTTGCCTGGGGATGCAGCTGCTCGGCCGTCGTAGTGAAGAGAGTAATGGCGTCGATCTGCTGGGTATTATTGAGGAAGACGTGCCAAAAATGGCCGATCACGGTTTACCCCTGCCGCACATGGGCTGGAACCGCGTTTATGCGAAAGCGGGTGACAGACTGTTTCGCGGCATTGAGGATGGCGCTTACTTCTACTTCGTGCACAGCTACGCCATGCCGGTGAATCCCTACACCATCGCCCAGTGCAATTATGGCGAGGCGTTTACCGCAGCAGTGCAGAAAGATAACTTCTTCGGCGTGCAGTTTCACCCGGAACGTTCGGGTGCCGCAGGCGCTCAGCTGCTGAAAAACTTCCTGGAGATGTGATGATTATTCCCGCTTTAGACTTAATTGACGGCACGGTTGTTCGTCTTCATCAGGGTGATTACGGCCAGCAGCGCGACTACGGTAACGATCCGCTACCCCGCCTGCAGGATTATGCCGCTCAGGGTGCGCAGGTGTTGCACCTGGTGGATTTAACGGGCGCGAAAGATCCGGCAAAACGCCAGATCCCACTGTTAAAAAAACTGGTGGCGGGCGTGGATGTCCCCGTACAGGTTGGTGGCGGTGTGCGCACGGAAGATGACGTTGCGGCCCTGCTGGACGCCGGCGTGGCGCGCGTGGTGGTCGGCTCGACGGCGGTCAAAGACCCCGACACGGTGAAAAGCTGGTTCCGCCGCTTTGGTTCTGACGCGCTGGTGCTGGCCCTGGATGTCCGCATCGACGAACAGGGCAATAAGCAGGTTGCGGTCAGCGGCTGGCAGGAGAACTCTGGCATTTCCCTGGAGGAGCTGGTGGATATTTATCTGCCCGTTGGCCTGAAGCACGTGCTGTGCACGGATATCTCCCGCGACGGCACGCTGGCAGGCTCTAACGTTTCTTTATATCAAGAAGTTTGCACCCGCTATCCGCAGGTGGCGTTTCAGTCCTCTGGCGGCATAGGTGATATTAACGACATCGCCGCGCTGCGCGGTACCGGTGTGAAGGGTGTAATTGTTGGCCGGGCCCTGCTGGAAGGAAAATTTACTGTGACGGAGGCGATTCAATGCTGGCAAAACGGATAATCCCTTGCCTGGACGTACGTGACGGCCAGGTCGTAAAAGGCGTGCAGTTCCGCAACCACGAGATCATCGGCGACATCGTCCCGCTGGCGAAACGGTATGCCGATGAAGGCGCAGACGAACTGGTATTTTACGATATCACCGCCTCCAGCGATGGCCGCGTGGTAGACAAAAGCTGGGTCGCGCGCGTCGCAGAAGTGATTGATATTCCCTTCTGTGTGGCGGGCGGGATTAAGTCTGCAGAAGATGCGGCGAAAATCCTCTCCTTCGGTGCCGACAAAATTTCTATTAACTCCCCTGCGCTGGCTGACCCGGAACTGATAACCCGTCTGGCCGATCGCTTTGGCGTGCAGTGTATTGTTGTCGGTATCGACACCTGGTATGACGCAGCCACCGGCAAGTATCACGTCAACCAGTATACTGGCGACGAAAGCCGTACCCGCGTGACCCAATGGGAGACGCTGGACTGGGTGCAGGAAGTCCAGAAACGTGGCGCGGGCGAAATCGTACTGAACATGATGAACCAGGACGGCGTGCGTAACGGTTACGATCTGGAACAGCTGAAAAAAGTGCGTGAGGTTTGTCACGTACCGCTGATCGCCTCCGGCGGCGCGGGCACTATGGAACACTTCCTGGAAGCCTTCCGCGATACGAACGTTGACGGTGCGCTGGCGGCGTCCGTGTTCCACAAACAGATTATCAATATTGGTGAGTTAAAAACGTACCTGGCCGACCAGGGCGTGGAGATCAGGGTATGTTAACAGAGCAACAACAGGCGCAGCTGGACTGGGAAAAAACTGACGGATTACTGCCCGTGGTTGTCCAGCATGCCGTTTCCGGTGAAGTGCTGATGCTGGGATACATGAATCAGGAGGCGCTGGCGAAAACGGTCGACAGCGGCAAAGTGACCTTTTACTCGCGCACGAAACAGCGTCTGTGGACCAAAGGGGAGACCTCAGGCCACTTCCTGAATGTGGTTAGCATTACCCCGGATTGCGATAACGATACTCTGCTGGTTCTGGCTAACCCCATCGGCCCGACCTGCCATAAAGGTACCAGCAGCTGCTTCGGAGAGACTAGCCACCAATGGTTATTCCTGTATCAACTGGAGCAGTTACTGGCTGAACGTAAAACGGCAGATCCTTCCAGCTCGTATACGGCGAAGCTGTATGCAAGCGGCACCAAGCGTATTGCGCAGAAGGTGGGTGAAGAAGGCGTTGAGACCGCGCTGGCTGCGACGGTGCATGACCGCGAAGAGCTGACCAACGAAGCGTCTGATTTGATGTACCACCTGCTGGTGCTGCTGCAGGATCAGGAGCTGGATTTAACGGCGGTGATTGAGAATCTTCGTAAGCGGCATAAATAAAAAAAGACCGGGGAGACCCGGTCTTTTTTTGTCAGCGAATCAGGCTTTTGGTTTGTAATTGCGTAACGCGTTGCGGCCGAGAACCACACCAGAACCGATAATCCCACCGAGCAAGACTGCCAGTATTAACGTGATGGCCTTTTTCGGGCTGTCACGTCGGATAGGGAGATCCGGCTTCATGACGTAACGATAGACATGGATGGTGTCCGGCTTCACGTTTAGCTTCTCAATATCCAGTAAGTTTTGTTTGGTCTGATAATACGCACCAGGGAAGACCAGTGGACGAGACGCTTCGTTATCAATCATCGATTTCAGCGCTTCGCTTCCCAGCAGGAACATGGTTTCCTGAGTCACGTCCTGAGTTTGCTGGATCTGCGGTGTGGTAATTTTCGCCGCTTCCGCATTCTTAAGCGCCTCAGTGATCTGTTGGATACGCAGATCTTTTTGCTCCTGAGCAACTTTCTCCTGGTTTTCAAGAGAGTCATTTAGCGTGGTGATCTGCTGCTTAATGTTGTCTTTGAGGTCGAGAGCAAGTTCCTTCGCCGTTTGCTCGTCTACCTGCTGAATGTATTGCGCCAGCTGCTTTTGCGCCGCTTCTGCTGACTCACCTTGATACGTGACGCTTAACGGCAACGCTTGCCCTTTAACGGTTGAATCGATGGTCAGTTTTTCGGGCATTTCCTGGTTTTCAAGCGCCTGAGCTAATGCAGAAAATGAGGAATTGAAACGACCAATGGCACGGTTTTGGATATCCTGCATTGAAGGAGCAGCACTACCATAAAGGATATTCAGTGCATTCGCGTATGTGGCTATCTGCGCCGCATCCGGCTGGGAAATAATGGCGGACGAGGTCCATTTTTCTTTTGCAACGGTGATGTAAATACCCGCAATGATGATAAAAACAGCAACAAAAGCGCCAATTACCCACTTTCCACGCCACAGCTGTAGCACTAAATCAAGTAAATCAATTTGCTCCGGACCATTACTGCTATTAACCGGAGTATTGTTGTTCTGCGTCATACAATCCCTAACAGATGAAAAAGGGCAAAAAAAGTGATGTCTACATAGTGTATCTGTTGCCAGCGATTTTTCTATCAGAATCCGATGAGTTATATCGGAAAGATGGGTTATATAACTCGCGGCCAACGCGCTATCATATAGCAATTCTGATGTCTCAGGCATCGACAAGAACGAAGAGTTAACGAGGAAAATATGAAATTTTTGGTCACGGGCGCGGCAGGTTTTATCGGATCGCATGTCAGCAAACGCTTGCTGGATGCCGGGCACCAGGTCGTCGGTATTGATAATCTGAACGACTACTACGACGTCAATCTCAAGCTGGCACGTCTGGAGTTGCTGAAATCCGGGAGTTTCACCTTCTACAAGATGGAGTTAGCCGATCGTGAAGCCATGGCAGCGCTGTTCGCCACCGAGAAGTTTGATCGCGTGATACATCTGGCCGCACAAGCAGGTGTGCGTTACTCGCTGGAAAATCCGCACGCGTATGCGGATGCTAACCTGGTCGGTCACCTTAACGTGCTGGAAGGTTGTCGCCATAACAAGGTACAGCACCTGCTGTATGCCTCATCGAGCTCCGTTTATGGTCTGAACCGCAAGATGCCGTTCTCCACTGACGACTCCGTAGACCACCCGGTGTCACTGTACGCGGCGACCAAAAAAGCCAACGAGCTGATGTCGCATACCTACTCTCATCTGTACAACCTGCCGACCACCGGCCTGCGTTTCTTTACCGTGTATGGCCCGTGGGGCCGTCCGGACATGGCGCTGTTCAAGTTTACAAAGGCAATGATCGAAGGCAAAAGCATCGATGTTTACAACTACGGCAAGATGAAGCGTGACTTCACTTACATTGATGACATCGCTGAAGCCATTATTCGTTTGCAGGATGTCATTCCTCAGGCCGATGCAGGCTGGACCGTCGAAACCGGTTCCCCGGCGACCAGCTCCGCGCCTTATCGGGTTTACAACATTGGTAACAGCTCTCCGGTCGAGCTTATGGATTACATTACGGCGCTGGAAGAAGCTCTCGGCAAAGAAGCAGAGAAAAACATGATGCCGATTCAACCCGGTGACGTGCTGGAAACCAGCGCGGACACGAAAGCGTTGTATGACGTTATTGGCTTTAAACCGCAGACCTCAGTCAAAGACGGGGTGAAAAACTTTGTCGACTGGTATCGCGCTTTCTACAAGGTCTGAAAATAAAAAAACCCGGCAACATGGCCGGGTTTTTTACGCGCGTTAAAATAATCAATCGCTACCGAACAGATCGCGGGTATACACTTTATCCGCCACGTCTGCCAATTCTGCTGCCATGCGGTTAGAGATGATCACGTCCGCTTCCTGCTTGAATGCATCCAGATCGCGAATCACACGTGAATGGAAGAACTCATCTTCCTGCATTGCAGGTTCATAAATAATGACCTGAACACCCTTGGCTTTAATACGCTTCATGATCCCCTGAATGGAAGAGGCGCGGAAGTTATCGGAACCGCTCTTCATGATCAGACGATACACACCCACCACTTTCGGCTGACGTGCCAGGATGGAATCAGAAATAAAATCCTTACGCGTGCGGTTGGCATCCACAATGGCTGAAATCAGGTTGTTTGGCACAGCCTGATAGTTGGCCAGCAGCTGCTTGGTATCTTTTGGCAGACAGTAACCCCCGTAGCCAAATGACGGGTTGTTATAGTGGTTACCAATGCGCGGATCGAGACAAACACCTTCGATGATCTGGCGGGTGTTCAACCCCAGGCTCTCTGCGTAGCTATCCAGCTCGTTGAAGTAAGCGACACGCATTGCCAGGTAGGTATTAGCGAAAAGCTTAATCGCCTCCGCTTCTGTGGAGTCGGTAAACAGTACCGGAATATCTTTCTTGATGGCGCCTTCCTGCAGCAGCGCGGCAAAACGTTCCGCACGCTCAGAACGCTCACCAATCACGATACGGGAAGGATGCAGGTTATCGTATAACGCCCTGCCCTCGCGCAGGAACTCTGGCGAGAAGAAGACGTTATCGATGCCCAACTCTTCTTTGATGGATTTAGTGAAACCTACCGGAATGGTTGACTTAATCACCATCACCGCTTTCGGGTTGATTGCGATAACGTCTTTAATGACCGCTTCTACAGTGGATGTGTTGAAGTAGTTAGTTTTCGGGTCATAGTCGGTAGGAGTGGCAATGATGACGTAATCCGCATTACGGTATGCATCTTCTTTATCCGTAGTAGCGCGGAAATTCAGTTCTTTGTGAGTGAGATAATCCTGGATTTCTTTGTCAACAATTGGCGATTTCTTCTGGTTGAGCATATCCACTTTGGACTGCACGATATCCAGCGCAACCACTTCATGGTTCTGGGCAATCAGAATACCGTTCGAGAGTCCAACATAGCCTGTTCCGGAGATTGTTATTTTCATTTACTTGACTTCTTCAGTATGAGTTTCTGGTGACATTCAAAGGCCCACCACAATGATTAACTGGTGGATTTTTAGCGCTAATGCCAATTCCCTGTCAAGATTCACACCCTGTCAGGCAAGGGCTTTTTCTCCGTATCAGGAACCATCCAAACGCCATGTAAGTCGCCTTTACACCAGCATCAACGCTGCATTTGACGACTACCCGGGCAAAAAAAAAGATAACTAACAGTGGAACTCAAATCAGACTAATCCCTTAATGAGATTTAGCAGATATTGACCATAACCCGTCTTTTTTAATGGCTCGGCAAGCAACTGAAGCTGCTCCGCATTGATGAAGCCCCGACGGAAAGCAATCTCTTCAGGACAGGATACTTTCAGCCCCTGCCGTTCTTCGATAGTGGCAATAAAGTTGCTCGCCTCGATCATACTCTGATGTGTTCCGGTATCGAGCCAGGCATAACCGCGTCTCATCATCGCTACCGACAATTGTCCCTTCTGCATGTAAAGACGATTGATGTCTGTTATTTCAAGCTCACCACGTGCCGACGGGCGTAAGGTTTTGGCCATCTCAATAACATCATTATCATAAAAATAGAGGCCGGTTATCGCGTAATTACTCTTCGGCTTTTCAGGTTTTTCTTCAATGCCAATTGCTGCACCTTCTTTATCAAATTCAACGACACCATAACGCTCCGGATCACTGACATGATAGGCAAAAACGGTCGCGCCTTTTTCCTGGCTGGCTGCATCCTCGAGTAATCTGGGTAAATCATGACCATAGAAAATGTTGTCACCTAACACCAGAGCACAATTGTCGTCACCGATAAATTCTTCACCAAGAATAAAGGCCTGCGCCAGTCCATCAGGACTCGGCTGTACTTTATACTGCAGGCGCAATCCCCATTGGCTGCCATCACCCAGCAATTGTTCGAAACGAGGCGTATCTTGTGGAGTGCTGATAATCAAAATGTCCTTGATACCCGACAGCATTAACGTAGAAAGCGGGTAATAGATCATCGGTTTATCGTAAATTGGCAGGAGTTGTTTACTTACCGCCATCGTTACGGGATAAAGACGCGTACCAGAACCGCCAGCTAAAATGATACCTTTACGCTTCGTCATTTCTTGCGCTCTCCATAATTCTGCTCAATCCAGCTTTTGTAAGCACCACTTTGGACATTAGAAACCCATTCCTGGTTGTTCAAATACCATTCGACTGTTTTTCGAATGCCACTCTCAAACGTTTCCTGAGGTTTCCAACCTAGTTCAGCTGTAATTTTACGGGCATCAATGGCATAACGACGATCGTGTCCAGGACGATCAGTTACGTAGGTGATCTGGTCCCGATAAGAGGTTGTTTTAGGTACAATCTCATCCAGCAGATCGCATATTGTATGAACTACCTCAATATTCTTCTTCTCATTGTAGCCGCCAATATTATATGTTTCGCCAGTTTTACCTGTTGTCAGAACGGTATACAGAGCACGTGCATGATCTTCAACATATAGCCAATCGCGGATCTGGTCACCTTTGCCATAAATAGGTAATGCCTTATTTTCGAGAGCATTAAGGATGACGAGTGGAATTAATTTCTCCGGAAAATGAAAAGGACCATAGTTATTGGAGCAGTTAGTGACAATCCCCGGCAGTCCGTAGGTGCGGATCCATGCACGAACTAAATGATCGCTTGATGCTTTTGATGCGGAATAGGGACTGCTTGGCGCATACGCTGTTTTTTCGGTAAAGAGCGGTAACGAAGAGGAGCTATGATGCTCATCAGGATGGGGTAAATCGCCATAAACTTCATCTGTTGAAATATGGTGAAAACGAAATGTCGATTTAGCCCGCTCATCCAGTGCAGACCAGTAAGCGCGACTCGTTTCTAACAGGACGTAAGTGCCAACAATATTTGTTTCAATAAATGCAGCTGGCCCAGTGATGGAGCGATCAACATGGCTTTCTGCCGCCAGGTGCATTACTGCATCGGGTTGATGAGCGGCAAAAATCTTTTCCATTGCAATTTTGTCGCATATATCAGCATGTTCAAAAACATAGCGGTCACTATCGCTTACTTCACGCAAGGATTCCAGATTACCGGCATAGGTCAATTTATCAACGTTAACAACGCAATCTTGAGTATTATTAATAATATGTCGGATAACCGCGGAACCGATAAAACCGGCACCACCGGTGACGAGAATTTTCACGCAATCTATTCCGTTCAAAAGTGAGTGGACTTGGCGAGATAAAAAAGCCCGGTATCGCTACCGGGCTTGATGGAATGGCAGAACTAATTAGATTAATCCAGCCATTCGGTGTGGAACACACCTTCTTTATCCGTACGTTTATACGTATGCGCACCGAAGTAGTCACGCTGCGCCTGGATCAGGTTGGCAGGCAGTACGGCAGCGCGATAGCTGTCGTAGTACGCCACAGCAGCAGAGAAGGTTGGTACCGGAATACCGTTCTGTACAGCGTAGGCAACCACATCACGCAGCGCCTGCTGGTATTCGTCAGCAATCTTCTTGAAGTAAGGTGCCAGAAGCAGGTTCGCGATACCTGCATTTTCCGCATAGGCATCGGTGATTTTCTGCAGGAACTGGGCGCGGATGATGCAACCTGCACGGAAGATCTTCGCGATTTCACCGTAGTTCAGATCCCAGTTGTTTTCGTCAGAAGCCGCGCGCAACTGAGAGAAACCTTGCGCGTAAGAGACAATTTTCCCCAGGTACAGAGCACGACGAACCTTCTCAACGAATTCCGCTTTGTCACCAGCTGGTTTAGCCTGAGGACCAGACAGCACTTTGGAAGCCGCAACGCGCTGCTCTTTCAGAGAAGAGATGTAGCGAGCGAATACGGATTCGGTGATCAGAGACAGCGGTTCGCCCAGGTCCAGAGAGCTCTGGCTGGTCCATTTGCCGGTACCTTTGTTCGCCGCTTCGTCCAGAATCACATCGACCAGGTATTTACCTTCTTCATCTTTCTTCGTGAAGATATCTTTGGTGATGTCGATCAGATAGCTGTTCAGCTCGCCTTTGTTCCATTCGGTGAAAGTCTCTGCGAGTTCTTCGTTGGAGAGGTTCAGGCCACCCTTCAGCAGAGAGTACGCTTCAGCAATCAGTTGCATGTCGCCGTATTCGATGCCGTTGTGAACCATCTTAACATAGTGGCCTGCACCGTCCGGACCGATATAGGTCACACACGGCTCACCATCTTCCGCAACCGCAGCGATTTTGGTCAGGATTGGCGCAACCAGTTCATACGCTTCTTTCTGGCCGCCAGGCATGATAGATGGGCCTTTCAGCGCGCCCTCTTCACCACCGGAGACACCGGTACCGATGAAGTTGAAACCTTCGGCAGAGAGTTCACGGTTACGACGAATAGTGTCCTGGAAGAAGGTGTTACCGCCATCAATAATGATGTCGCCTTTTTCCAGATAAGGTTTCAGGGAGTCGATGGCTGCATCGGTACCTGCGCCCGCTTTCACCATTAACAGGATACGACGAGGCGTTTCCAGAGATTCAACAAACTCTTTAACCGTATAGAAAGGAACCAGTTTCTTACCCGGATTCTCAGCGATGACTTCTTCGGTCTTATCACGGGAGCGGTTGAAAACGGAGACGGTATAACCACGGCTTTCGATGTTGAGCGCCAGGTTGCGCCCCATCACTGCCATACCGACAACGCCGATCTGTTGCTTGGACATTACATACTCCTGTCAGGTGTGGATACCCCGCCGTAAAGGAGCCGGCGGGTAAAGTGAAGAACATGTTAACTCAGGTTAGAGTCCAGAAGGTAGCAATAGATGTCTTATTTAGATTGGTCTTAAACCATATAAAACCCGCGTATTGGTGCATTAATATGCACCATCACGATGAAGAACGACCTTCACAGTTTTGAACAAAATTGCGATATCATTCCAGAGCGACCAGTTTTTTACATACCAGGAGTCAAAGTAGACGCGCGTATCGTAATCCACATCATTACGGCCACTCACCTGCCATAAACCTGTCATGCCAGGTTTCGCCATCAGATAGTAATCGACATTATCATCATATCGAGGCAGTTCTTCAGAAATAATGGGACGCGGCCCAACCAAACTCATTTGCCCTTTAAGGACATTGAATAACTGAGGCAGTTCATCAAGGCTGGTTTTGCGAATAAACCGACCTACCGAAGTGATCCTGGGGTCATTTTTTAGCTTGAAATCACGATCCCACTCTTCACGGGCCGCTGGATCCGAATCAAGAAGCTTTTGCAAAACCTCCTGAGAATTCAGGACCATAGAGCGAAATTTATAGCATGGGAAAAGCTTACCATGTCGCCCGACGCGCATATGTCCATAGATTGCCGGGCCACCATCACGGGTCACTTTATACCAGAGATAAATAAGCAAAGGTGACGCAATCAGGATGATCAGTGACGAACAAACAATATCGAATGTGCGTTTCAGGAAACGAGAAGTCCTCTTCGCCAGATTATTATGGATTCGAAGAAGCATAACTTCGTGGCTGAAGATAAATGACATATCGGTGTTATATAGCGGTAAACCTCGTAAAGAAGGTATCACCGTAACGGAACGACAGTCTTTCTTTGACAGTTCTCGCAGCCAGTTTAGGGTCTTATCGCTGTTTTCCATTTCAAATGCGACGATGAAATGAATATCCCCTGTTTTCTTCATCTGCCAAAGAATTTCGGGGTCACGCAAAACAGGCAGGCCCTGGAGCATCGTTTCCGTAGACTCTTCATCATAGAAGGCCACGACATCGAAACCGAGCATTTCTTCGCTCTGCAACGCGAAGTAAGCCTCAACAGCATTGCTTCCGCTTCCCATGATGATGGTTTTTTTCTTCCAGATACCAAGGCGATTAAGAAGATGCTTCGTCATGGCTCTAAAGAATGGAAGCAGGATTAACGCAAAGGTCCAGCAAAAAACCCACACATACCGCGAGAACTGCCATTTAGAAAAGGCAACAAGCGCCAGGTCAAAAACAGCAAAAATAACGATAGTACGGATAATTTCCTTTAATTCAAACCAAAATGGTTTTCGATAGGAATAATGCCGCAACCGAACCCAGAACCATCCCACACAAATTATACTTAATATGATGTGGGAAATGATACGCATCTCAAGTTGGTTATCAGGGATAAAACGATAGAGATCGTTAAAAATCCAATACACACAACCAATTGAAAGTGCGAGTGAAACGTTAAAAAATATAAAATCCGAGGCCGCCAGAAAAACTTTGCATAGCAACGGGTTATATTTATTCAAAAAATTATCCGTATCCATGACCACACCTGACTTTATCGCGGATTTATATTAAATACAGGCATCGGCTCCTGATTTTTTTGGCATTCGAGATATTTGTTTGCCACATCAATAGCTTCGCGGATAGTGACATCCATATCAAGATAGCGATAGGTACCCAGACGGCCAACAAAAGTTGTATTACTGAGTGCCATGGCCTTGTCAAGATAGCGGTTTAATAACTCTTTCTCTTTTACCATACGAATCGGGTAATAAGGCACATCGTTTTCGGTACAAAAACGGCTAAACTCACGATAGCAGGTAGTATTTTCGTGTGATTCCCAGGGTGAAAAATGCTTATGCTCAGTAATACGAGTATAAGGTACGTCTTCTTCACAGTAGTTGATCACTGCTGTACCCTGATAGTCGCCTTCCGCGGAGAATTTTTCAAAGTCCAATGTGCGATAGCCAAGCCGCCCTTCGCTGAAGTTAAAGTATCCATCCAGGGCACCTGACCAGAACACATGTTCATACGCAGTGCTTTCTGCCGCAGAAAACTCGGTATCCGTTCGGACCTCAATCAGCTCATGGTCGAGAATTTTTGCGACCATCTCGGTATAGCCTTCTTTAGGCATGCCCTGATACTGATGATTAAAGTAATTGTCGTTGTAATTGAAGCGCAGCGGCAAACGCTTCAAAATACTGGCAGGCAGTTCCGTTGGTTCAACGCCCCATTGCTTGCGCGTGTATCCCTTGAAGAACGCCTCATAGAGTTCACGGCCAATCATGCTGATTGCTTGTTCTTCAAAGTTTTGCGGATCGACAATTGATTTATCCGCTTTTGATTCAATAAACGCACGAGCTTCGTCAGGACGTAGCGTTTTATTGAAAAACTGGTTAATGGTGTGCAGGTTAACAGGCAGCAGATAGACATTGCCCTTGTAAACAGCCTTTACGCGGTTTGTGTAAGGCATGAATTCTGAATAAGTATTTACGAAGTCCCAGACTTCTTTATCATCTGTATGGAAGATATGCGGACCATAGACGTGCAGCATGACATTAGTCTGCGGGTCACGTTCAGAATGGCAGTTTCCAGCAATATGCGAGCGCTTATCAAAAACAACGGATGATATTCCTTGCTCAGCTAACAGCCTGGCGATAACGGCCCCAGAGATACCTGCACCAACAATAGCGACTGTCATTTTGTTCCCCAAAAATGTCGTTTTAATAATCCAATCCCCTTCAGAAGGAGGTTCTCACCATCAATATTGACCACCGGCATATATTTAATCCTCAGTCGATTGCGCTGATGATGAAGCCACACATTGAAAAGTCTTTCTGCCATAAACCCAAAGACGCGTCTTTGGTACGCATCATAATTCTGATAAGCAATTTTTTGTTCAAGCGCGAACAATAGTGGGAAGAGCCAGGCAAAATATTCATCTATCAATGCTTTTTTACAGACGAACATATTGTACAGGCTGATCTTAGTGCCCCCCATAACATCATCAAAATCTGAGAGATAATCAGGTTGTTGTCGCGCTATTTCATCTCGCAGTTGAGTGTAGTCCGATTCATGATGAGCATGTATATAATGGCTTTTAATGCTCGTAATATAATAATTACGTGGTTTAGCAACCAGAATATCAGCATTTTGCAGAAGGTTCATCATCTCTTCAGGAGAGGCGATACGCTTCCCCTTAACCATCAGGTTACTAGTTGATGATGCAAAATATCGACGGTAGTGCGCGAGACCGACAATGTCTTCCTGAGAGTTCTTCCATATCCAATAGGCTGCGGTGAGTTCGCAGAATGATGAATTTAGATGGGCGATGTTGTCGCCTGTAGAATCTCTCAACGATTTTTCAGAAATTGAATCTTTAGATGTTCCAACTTGCAACGGCATATATGCATCATGCAAAGGGAATGTATATTCTTTGTGACTAACTGTATATATTTTAAGAGGCATCAGTGATTCCTTTTATCAGAAAATAAAACAACTGGCCTCAGGATTTTTTCAATAACATATAAACCAATCGAATATTTTGATGCAATAGATAATATTTTAAACTTAAAGCAAGACAAACTTGTTATGATTTCCCGGAAGGTTAGTTTATTAAATTCCTCAATTATTACTCTTCTATATATTACATGCTTACAAGGGTTGTCAATACGAGCTAAACTTACAACACACGACTGAGATAAATTAACCAGCGCAGTAGAGTAAAAGATAAATTCAATCTCTCTTCGTTCATACCTTTCTTTTAATAAACTTACAGCATCAAATAACTCGAATTGTTTTTCAGCAGATATTGTCGTGATCGAACCAGATCTTTTCCGATAGCCATACAAAGGAGATTTAATAAACGCAACCACACCTGCATGTTGTGTGATGTAAGGAGATGTATATACATCTTCATAAATGACACCCACTGGAAATTTATTGTTATCATAAGTTTTACGTTTAGCAACTCGCGCCCACGCAAAATTAGGCATGCGAGCTAAATCTTTGCGATCAGAATACTTTATTGAAATATCTTCAACATTTTGAGCTAGTCTTTTCAAAGAAAGGTCATTAGAAAATTTTATATAATTAAAATATACGACATCTGTATTATTATACTCCAAAGCTTTATTAATTGCTTCAATTAAAACTGGGCTGACTACATCATCGGAGTCTACAAAAATAACATATTCTCCAATGGCATGCTGCAGCCCATAATTTCTTGCATCAGAAAGCCCGCCATTTTCCTTATTCAGACATTGAAAACCAGCATTCGTGCTACAAAATTGCTCAGCTATTTCTCTTGATTTATCAGTAGAACCATCATTTACCAAAATACATTCACACTGATTTGTCATTATTTTTTTTAAGGAATCGAGGCATTCTTCTAAAAACAACTCAACATTGTAAACTGGAACAATAATAGAAAATTTTATATAGTTATCCATTTTTTGAAACTGACCCTTTGAATTACACAACAATAGAAAATTATGAATAGAGTAAACACAATAAATTTAGCCGTAAAGAAATAATACCAATCGGACATAATACTAATTTGAATAATAAAATAATAATATTTAATTACAATGAAAGCGAAGAAAAGGTCTCTCATGATTATTGAATTTCTCATCAACCATGCGCCAAAACCGGCTACAAAGCCGAAAAAAATCGCCACAATAGGACCTAATGCGTTTCCAAAGAAAAAATTATAATTTGCAGGAGCACCCATTGTAAATCTTACACCATTTTCTAAAAATCTATTAAATACATCTGATGGCGTGATTTGCTGCATAAGATAATACATACCATAAATGCCGTTATCACTCTCCACTCCAAAAGCATTGTGCAATACCCACATTAAACTCAGTTCTGGGTTAACCGGTTCTGATACAGAATCGATTGCCCACCAAACTTGTGCTTGTAATGCTATCCTTTCTAGTAGATATCGTATCCCATCGGAAGAATTACCATAAATTGCGGAATAACTCAGATATGTTGAGAGAATAAAAATCATCAAGACTATTAACACAAAAACAAGAATCTTTGGCTTAAATAATATTGTGATCAAATCATTCTTAGAATGATACATTATCGGTATCATAAAGAATAATATTGATAACGAAGGACCAGTAAATTTTTCACCACCAATAAATTGCATAAATATAGAGGCGGTAAGTAACATTACATATTTTTTGTGTTTTGTTTCTGTGTATTTAATACCTAAAAGAAATGAAAACTGAAGTAACATAAATTGCAGGTATCGCCCCCATGATGGGGCAATAGTATCCCAGTATTCAAAACGGTCAATGCTATTTGAGTTAGGAGTTCCATACTTTATATAAAGAAATGCAAGACCTATAAATGATCCAATCATTATAAGTTGGATCGCGGAATTTAATGTTTTATTTACGATTCGATCCATTGTGTAGATAGGCTGGATTTTTTTATTTAGTATGACAGTAAAAATGATCGCACTTAATAAGAAAGTTAATGCCGTAAACCCAACACGAACTGTGGCTCCACTTAACTTACCAAACATTCTAATTTCAGATAGATATGCTCCACTTTCAACTATTGCACAACATACAATCCCGACACTCATACTGTAAATCATTATTATATTAAGGGCTGACTCTTCTTTTTTATTTTTTATATATAATAAAATGATTAAAAACCATGAAAATATGAATGTTATATTCAAAAACCAAGATTCAATACCTAATACATTTAAGCACCATATTGAAAAAGAAATAATAAAAACAATAAAAATGGGCATATTGGCGCTCACTCACAGAACATTTAAAATTTCGGTTAAACTCATGCGAGGACTTGAATATTTATCGAATAGTGACTCTTGCAAATCTGAGCAGCTCACTTTAGTATCAAGTTTGTCAAAGCTTAATCTGAATGTTGGGACTTGATAAATCATATTTAGAAGAATAAGTGATGTGCTGTTAAAACCTAGTACAGCTCGGCAATTCCGAGAGTCAAAACAAAGTTCAACCGGTGTTAATGTGTCGAATATCTCAACTCCTATATTTTTATAAAAATACAAATCTTCTGAAGGATGTGCCTTAATAACAAGTTTAATACCTAAACCATCTAAATCCCTTATGAGTAGCTTTAGATAATCCTCATATTCTTGCTTATTCAGAACACCAAGCTTCACCCATGGTTGCGTTAACAAAAGCAAATACCCACTCGTTGTTGATATCTCTTTTGGCTCGCAGTGATCTTTTATAAAATCAATAATATCTTTATTTGGTTTTTGATCATAAAAGAGTTTCCATATATTCTTAGCAAGAAACCCTCTTTTAACAAATGTGTATATTAATGCGTATAGATAGGCTTTTATCAGGTTATGGCTCCGTTCACGCATGTACACTTTTGCCATGGCATCAATGTCATTTACAGAACCGATCCCTTCATCAATAACAACGTTAGAAATAGATGAGGTAATATTGTGTAAACGCATCAATATAGCTGGTTTAATACCAACTGAACCTATGAATATATGAATAATTTTTTTGTAAGGACCGGCACGTACAATTTCACCCTCTTCAAAAAGTTCAACCTTCCCTAACCATTTAGCAATTAAAGTTGGATCGATTTTTTTATTCGACAAGAATCGCTTATTATTTTCGTAGCATAATTTGAAATCTTCATCATGCTCCAATTTTAATTTATGGATATACGAGGAAACGTAAACCAAATGACTTTCATTTAGCACTCCAGAAATAACTATTAAATGGGCCATTTTACCCTAACCTGCAATATTTTAATTTGGCCAAGAATAGTATTATTATACCTACAAGTTGACTTGCAGCTATTCCAAGCGATGAATAGAGATAACCTAATATAAACATTAAACAAACTGACACGCAAAATGCAGTCACGCCAGATATAATAATAGCTTTGTCGTTATTTTTTGCATATAACTCAAAATGATATACTAGTGATATGCAATAAATCACTGAACCAAATATAAGCACATAAAATAAAGGTAATGAATTTAAAAAATCTTTTTTACCTGAGTACTCAGAAAGCACTGGAACGCAAAAAACTAGAATAAGCGATATAATTACACTCGTTAAAATCAAATATCGCAGGAATATTCTTTTTGTATTAATAAATTTTTCATTATTTCCTTCTTTAGCGTATTTTACTAATTTCGGATAAAAAAGCATAACAACACCAGCATCAACGAATGCCATTATTGATGAAGAAAAACTGGAAAAATAGGAATATATCCCTACTGCCTCTTTGCTATCAAATAATCCAAGGATATATCTATCTGCAGTGAATATCCCTCTTAGGGATAACGTTGAAATTAGTAAAGGCAAGCAAACCTTTATGCCTGAAATAACCCATTCCCAATCTATTTCAGATCTAATAATCAATGGTAATGGTATTTTTTTTAAAATTATCCCAACAAACAGTAGGCTTATGATCTCTGCTGCTATCCAAAATAACCAAATATAATCAAAAGCAATATGACCATTAATAAATACAAAAAGTATATAAATATATACCCAAAGCCCGTTACGTATAAAGAATTGAACGTTTGCGCTCAATGGATGTTCATATATCACCAACAATCGCATTACTTCTTGCGAGCAATGATCTAAGATAATTAGCGCGACAAAAATGATAGCCAAGTTTATCCATGGTGGCGAAATAATAATAGCCACTAGTAAAAACAAAATCATTAAGGAATAATGTAAGAAATACAGAGAGAACTGATTTTTTATATATGAAGCTTGTTTTATCTCTGATGCACCAATTATTTTCCGTGAAGAATACGTATAAAAATCGAACCCCAATAAGTAACCAACATAACTTACTCCTGCAACAACTAAGGCGTATTCGCCTAAGTTTGACAAGTCATAATAGCGGCTAATAAATATTATTAGAATAAACTTACTGGCTAATGTTCCCCCTCTTAAAGAGAGGGGGAATAGTTTATTAAAAATAGATCTCATAAAAATAATTCTAATTTTTAATAAATTTCAAATGAAGCGGGGTTCCCTTTTTAAGATCTTGAGTTGCAGTCTTACCAAGGACCTCTTCATAATGCTTTGGTGCAAGACCAAATCCAGGACGAATGCTCTTAACGTTTTCACTCGTCAGTTTTTCACCTTGCTTGACATCCTTCACAACATAAAGTGAACGGCGGAACTTAACATTTCCTTTTTCACTGTCTTTACGTTCGTAATTAACGCGTCCCAGTGCTTTCCAGGCTGTTTTTGCATCACGGCACAACGCTGTCAACTCAGCAGGTTCTAACGAAAAACTATCATCTGGCCCCCCGCCGTTACGATCGAGTGTGACATGCTTTTCAATCACACATGCACCAAGTACGACTGAAGCTACTGCTGTCGTATTATCTATAGTGTGATCGGACAGGCCAGCAATTACATTAAATCGCTCTGCCATATCGGGTATCGTAGCAAGATTATATTCTTCCGCTGGAGCTGGATAACCGCTAACACACTGCAGCACGACTAGCTCTTTACAGCCCCCTTCTCGTGCGGCGGTTATCGCTTCAAGAATTTCTTGTTCGTCAGCCATACCGGTAGAAATGATCATCGGCTTACCTGTCTTGGCGACATACTTTATCAGCGGTATATCAATAGCTTCAAAGGAGGCAATTTTATACGCAGGAGCGCCCAGTTCTTCAAGCAGATCGACAGCGGTAAAATCAAAAGGACTACTGAAAATGGTTATCCCCAATTCCTTAGCCTTTTCAAACAGGGGCTTATGCCATTCCCATGGCATTTGGGCACCTTTGTATAAATTGAATAGCGTTTGGCCATCCCATAAACCACCATGGATCTGGAAGTCTTCTGTATCACAATCGATCGTGATGGTATCCGCGCGGTAAGTCTGTAATTTTATCGCATCGGCACCTGCAGCTTTTGCCTCTTCCATAATCTTGAATGCGCGATTAATATCACCATTATGGTTAGCAGAAAGTTCTGCAATGATGTACGGTGGAAAGTCTTTCCCAATCTGGCGGCCGTCAATAGAAATGCTACTCATTTTTTACCTCAAATACATTTTAATTAAAACGTTCAGATAATAACTTCATATTGGGAGAAGATCTTCGAATACTTATCTTTCAAACCCTGACGGATAGCTTTCCATCCTTCTTTCGTCAAACCCAGATAATGAACGCCTAGCCTTTCGCCATTCTTTAAGATGTTTGATTCTCTGAAGCCTTCTTTTTTAAAACCAAACTTCTCATGTAATCGCACGACTGCATCATTGTGCTCAATAACTTCACAATTCAGTTTACTGAGTTTCAGTTCATTGAAAACATAATCAATCACAAAGAATTCAAGCACTGCGCCAACACCTGATCGCGCAGTTGCAGTGAGATAGTACGCCCAATCGGCTTTTTGGTGAGTATTATCAATGGCATTTACGCTTACAACCCCAACAGGCTCTTCGTTTTCAATCACAACAAAAACAATATTTCTATTATCTGTCTTCAGTCGGGTAAGCCAGTTACCATGCTCTTCTGCCGAAATTACGTGATCGGTATACATCCATTTTCTTACCTGATCTTCATTCCTGATAAGACGAACGGTTTCCTGGACAGCTTTGGAGGCCTGAACAATATTAACTAAATTTAATTTTTTAACGTTTGAATTAGTCATAGTTCTTCCTTAAAGATTAACCTACATTTTACATAAAGACGTCACTACGCGTTGCAATCCGGCCCCGTCGCACAACGCGAAAGACCTGGCCACCAGATCCTGATATTCACCATGTAATTTACGCCAGGCAGACGACAAATCTTCTTCAGAAAATTCAGTATTGCTGAATACAATGAAGCCCTTGTCCATGAGCTTTTCAACTATGACCAATTGGTTTTCAGCAATGGCTAAGTTGATTGTTGGCAGACCTAAAACAGCTCTTTCCCAGGTTGTACTGCCTAACGCTCCAATTGCGATATCATTTTCAAGCATAACCTGAGGCATGTTATTAATATTTATTAATACCTCAACATCATACTTACATTCTTTAGCGATACGTTTAATTTCATCTTTATGTGGGCAATTTGCGCCCAAGACTACCGTAATCAGTTCTATTTGTGTATCTATACTATTAGATATCTTTTTAAGAAGCGCGCCAGTAATATTATTTATATCAACACCGCCCATAGTAATTAATACTTTCCGGGGTGAAGAAGTATTTTTGCGTTTTTCAACTGCCAGAGAACGCAGCTGAGCAAAATCTTCTCTAAGCAATGCGTAATCAGTACCCGTTAATAAAATACATTCTGAAGAAACAAAAGGTTTATATTCCGCGCTTTGTCTCTCTAAAGTTGAATCAATCAAAAGGTAACATTCATGTTTCCTGTTACATAAATCATCAATTACAATGATTTTCGCCTCAGGAAAATGGCATTGGAAAATTTTTTCCCACGAATCATCCAAAGAATAATGGTCCGTTATCAAAACATCCGGAGCAAAGTTGTTAGTCTTACACAGTTCGATGGATTTCAATGCATCATCGCGTTGCGTTCCTCCCAGCCAAAATTTTTCATTTTGGATATATTCTTCACTTGAATCAGGTTCTCCAGGAATAACAAACACATCGAACGATCGTGATTTAATTAGCTCTATTAGATTCCCATGATGTGCTTTAGTGATGAAGACACAATGTGCCCTTTTCTTCCTTAAAGCATCCGCGAGCGTAAGACAACGAACAACATGTCCTGAGCCAATGGAAAGAGAGGCATCGACCCTAAACGCGATTTTCATCTTTGACTCTGTTAACCTCAAACATTAACTCGGCTAAACGCCAGTCTTCCAATGTATCAATGTCCTGCACACGTTCACGGGGTAAGATTAGTGGGACTGCATGCGATTTGAAAACAGCTTTCTCCATTAACCACGCTTCAATGTTTCCCCAGTAGAATTGACCAGCATCATGCCATGCTTCAACTAAGTCCTGAGATCGGACATTAAACTGTTCCGGATCAAACATGCTTATTTCGTTATTATCACTGATTTTCAATGCGCGCTGGATGGGGTAAGGAAAACTCGCCACAGAAAAACAATAATCACTATTTTTTTTCTTAATAAGTTCTAAACCTTTTTTTAGATCTTCGGGTTGTATAAAAGGTGCGGTTGCATATATACAACAAACATAATTCGGCTTATTACCCTGAGAGATGATCCAGTCAGCGGCATGATGAATCACAGGAATAGTACCGGCATAATCATTTGAGAGTTCTTCCGGACGCATAAATGGCACTTCTGCACCATATTGACGCGCAACCTCAGCTATCTCCTCATCATCTGTTGAGACAATGATTCGGTCAAAGACGCCGCTCTTTTGAGCGGCTTCAATGGACCAGGCAATCATCGGTTTCCCACAAAATTCTTTAATGTTTTTGCGTGGAATACGCTTACTGCCACCACGCGCAGGAATGATTGCCACATTCATTTAAAAAAACTCCCGAATGCACTGAATAACGTAGTCTTGCTCTTCATCTGTCAGCGTTGAGTACATAGGGATGCTAATCTCGCGAGAGTAATAGTCTTCAGCGACGGGATAATCACCAGATTTATGACCTAACTGCTCATAATATGGCTGTGTATGAACGGGGATATAGTGGACGTTAACCCCAATGCCTTTATCACGCAAATAATCAAACAGTGGTTTACGTTGCGCAGGATCGTTCACCGTCAGTGGGTAAAGATGCAAAGCACTGTACCCACTCTCTGACTGCTGCGGTATTGAAACTGGAACACCGTCAAAGGCCGTGTGATAACGTTTTGCCAGCTCATGGCGACGTGCCACAAAACCATCAATGCGCTTCAACTGACTCACACCCAGTGCAGCCTGTAGTTCGGTCATGCGATAGTTTAATCCAAGATCTACCTGCTGGTAGTACCAACCCCCTTCCGAAAGTTTGGTCATTTTCTCGCTGTCGCGGGTAATCCCGTGGCTACGGAAAAGTTGCATACTCTGGGCCAGCGCATCGTTGTTTGTCAGCGCCATACCACCTTCCGCCGTGGTGATGATCTTAACCGGGTGGAAGCTCAAAATGGTAATGTCGGCAAAACGCGAGTTGCCAATTTTAGCTCCCTGATAATTACCACCGATCGCATGCGACGCATCTTCGATAATGGCGAACCCATACTCTTTAGACAGTTTATGGATCGCTTCCATATCACATGATTGACCCGCGAACGCTACTGGCACCACGATTTTAGGTAATTTGCCTTCTGCTTTAGCCGCAATGAGTTTAGCTTCCAGAGCGGAAACACTCATGTTGTACGTTTGCGGATCGATATCAACAAAGCTTACATTTGCATCGCAATAGAGTGCACAGTTTGCCGAAGCCACAAAGGTATTAGGCGAAGTCCAAAGCCAGTCGCCTTTTTTCAACCCCAGCGCTAAGCATGCAATATGAAGTGCAGACGTTGCGCTATTAACCGCAACAGCGTGTTTAACGCCAACATAGTCAGCAATGGCCTGCTCGAACTGTGGAACACATGGCCCCTGAGTCAAGAAATCAGACTTCAGTACGTCCACCACTGCACTGATATCTTCTTCTGAGATATCCTGCCGTCCGTAGGGGATAAATTTCATTAGATATTGCCTACTTTTTCACGGTTATCATCAATCCATTGACGCAGCTCTTCAATGCTCATCCACTCGGTATTGCTGTCGCTCTCGTAAACGAAGCCTTCTGGTACACGTTTACCATCTTTAATACGTTCAGGCGAATCGCACCAGTTATGGATTGCAGGAAGGATTTTGAAGTGTTCCGGGTATTCATAGGTGTAATGCGCATCTTCAGCACTGATCATTTGTTCATGCAGTTTTTCACCCGGGCGAATTCCGATCACTTTCTGAGTTGCGTCAGGAGCAACAGCCGTTGCAACATCAGTTACTTTCATTGATGGGATTTTCTTAACATAGATCTCGCCACCTTCCATGTCATTGAAGGCGTGCCAAACCAGTTCCACACCCTGTTCCAGGGTAATCATGAAACGGGTCATGCGGTCATCGGTAATTGGCAGTTCGCCCTTGTCTTTGATAGACAGGAAGAATGGAATTACGGAACCACGGGATCCCATAACGTTCCCGTAACGCACAACGGCGAAGCGGGTCTTGGTTGCACCGGAGTAGGAATTACCTGCCACAAACAATTTATCGGATGCCAGTTTAGTTGCGCCATACAGGTTTGCAGGGCTGCTTGCTTTGTCAGTAGACAGTGCAACGACACGCTCGATACCTTTATCAATACATGCATCAATAACATTCATCGCACCGTTGATGTTGGTTTTCACACACTCAAACGGGTTGTATTCTGCGGTAGGAACGATTTTTGTTGCTGCTGCATGCACCACGAAATCAACCCCATCTAACGCGCGGTACAAACGATCTTTATCGCGGACATCACCGATGAAAAAGCGGATGCGGCTTTCATCTTTGAAATGCTTTGCCATTTCCCATTGTTTCATTTCATCACGTGAATAAATGATAATTTTTTTAGGATTATATTTTTCAAGCGTCATGCGGACGAATTTATTGCCGAATGAACCTGTGCCGCCAGTTACCAGAATCGTTTTATTATCAAACATGTTTTTCACCAGAAAATATCAACTTATTGAATGCTACAATTGAAGAGATTGTAACCCAGCCCTGCAAGGGTTTTTCCCACGCTACCGCCCCTGGCTTTACAGCTACCAGTGCACTGAATGAAGGTTAAATGTTCCATATGCTGAAGTCTTACACCGGACTCTACTGGTGCTGGACAACTACAAAAAACTGGCGTTAATTGTCGTCCTAAATGACCTCAGAAACAAGCACAAATCGTCACAAATCTGACCAGATTTAAATCAGATAAATCCATGTTATCATTAGAATTAATAACGAAAAACGGCAGTCATCATTTTGGTTATGTTGCAACATACCCAATGATGACTGCCGCTTGCGTAAATCAAGTAAGATAAAATCAGTCGTTAGCTAACAACTTCTCAATCCGGCTTCTGAACTTCGCCCCTTCCTTCAGGTTACGCAGTCCATAGTTCACAAATGCCTGCATATAGCCCAGCTTTTTACCGCAGTCGTAGCTCTCACCGGTCATCAGCATCGCGTCAACAGACTGCTTTTTCGCCAGCTCGGCAATCGCATCGGTCAACTGGATACGGTCCCAGGCGCCTGGCTCGGTTTTTTCCAGCTCGGCCCAGATATCCGCGTTCAGTACATAACGGCCAACCGCCATCAGGTCAGAATCCAGCGTCTGCGGCTGATCCGGCTTTTCGATAAACTCAACGATGCGGCTCACCTGCCCTTCTGTCTCCAGCGCTTCTTTAGTCTGGATTACAGAGTACTCAGAGAGATCGCCTTTCATGCGTTTCGCCAGCACCTGGCTGCGGCCTGTTTCGTTGAAACGCGCCACCATCGCCGCCAGGTTGTAGCGCAGCGGATCCGCAGAAGCGGTATCGATGATGATATCAGGCAGGACCACGATGAACGGGTTGTCGCCCACGACCGGACGAGCACACAGGATGGAGTGACCCAAGCCCAGCGGCTGCGCCTGACGCACGTTCATGATGGTCACGCCAGGAGGACAAATAGACTGCACTTCGGCCAGCAGTTGACGCTTAACACGCTGCTCCAGCAGCGCTTCGAGTTCGTAAGAGGTGTCGAAGTGGTTTTCTACCGCATTCTTGGACGAGTGCGTAACCAGAACGATTTCTTTGATCCCTGCAGCAACAATCTCGTCGACGATGTATTGAATCATCGGCTTGTCGACGATCGGTAGCATCTCTTTTGGAATGGCTTTTGTGGCTGGCAGCATATGCATGCCCAGTCCGGCTACCGGAATGACTGCTTTCAAATTAATCATTATTTCTTCCACCTTAAAATGGTTGACGAATTATAGCTCTTAAACCTGTTTTCGCCAGCATGATTTGCCGTAATCCTGAAGGGATATTACGCCTTAGCATCACAAATTACAGTAGTTGTAATCTGAATAGAATGCGATTCCATGCCAGGAATAGTCGCAAAAAAGCCCGCTGACGATTATCTGTGCGGAAGTGCGAAGTTCAGCCGTTCCGTATTCACCACATGCTGATCCACCCGGTCAATATCCACCGAGCTCTGCCCCTTCTCATTTACTGCTTTGATGTTTGCCAGCGACAGCAACGTCTCGTCTTTCGCCATGAATTTACCCCGTACATCCTTACGCAGGTCGAAGTTCAGCTTGAGGGCCGGCCCGATTGCCGCTTCCTGCATCACATTGATATTGCGTAAGAAAAGATGCTGAGGTTTGTTATGCAGCTCTAGCGTCGCGCGCTGCATCTCGACGTTGGTGATGGCCACAAACGAGGTCGCATTACCGGATGAAATTTGTATGCCGCGCAACTTATAGGCAAGCTGGCTATTATTCAGACGAATATCGTTAAGCTTGAAGTTCTGCGGAATCGACAGGTAGTCGCCTTTAATCACACCGTAACCGATTAACATTCCGGCACTATTGACCATATCGACATTATCAATAACGAAATTATCACAGCCATAAATTGCTACGGTGGCATTGTCTATTCCCGCCTTTTTACTGAAATCAGGCGTAATATTTTTGGCCTTAATATTGCGAATAATAAAGTGCTTACCGTTCTCGACGTGGACCAACTGGCGGCAGTTGCTGCCGGTGATATTGGCCACCACAAAGTTCTTCACGGCCTGCTTTTCCGGGTAGTCGTTGTCGTAGGTACTGCCTGCAAGGCCAATACCAATCCCCCAGTTAATCTTCCCGTTGGTACAGTTGATGTTGTCGATCACATGGTCGGAGATCAGGATATTTCGATCATTGATGGCCACGTTCCACTCGATCGCATCGCCCTGCAGATGGCTGAATGTGCTGTTGGTGATGCGGGCGCCATCCACCTGGTTATGAAACCCCTGGCGCAGAATGGCGTAATTGGCCTGGCTCACGCGGATGTTATCAATGACCAGATTACGCATCACGCTGGGCTTTTTGCCGCCAATGTAGATTTGCGTTACCAGGCCAAATCCGCTCATCGCCAGCCCTTTGATCACACAGTCTGAGCCGCGAACGTCAAGGGTGATATTTTCGGTACGGCCTTCGCCCTCACCGATGACTTTGCTGCCCTCCTGCAGGACAAAGCGTCCCCGGCCATTGCCGGTTAACGCCCCACGAATCAGCAGCGTTTTGCCGTCAGGAATGAAAATGCCCGTGTTGATGTTTTTGCAGGTGAGCCCTGCAGGGACAACGACGGTGTCGCCTTCGCTAAACGCCTGCTTAAAGGCGGCGATCCAGTCGTTGTTATTGTACTGATTAACAGAGACCGTCTTGCCGGTTGCCGCCCGCGCAACGCGGGACGACAGCAGCGGCATTGCCGCCAGGACGGACAGAGAAGAGACAAAGCTGCGTCGGGTAATCTTTTTCAGCATACAACCTCGGCGTTACAACGTTTGCAGCAGGCTCGCTAACTGGCGATTGATCACCTGCTGGTTAAAATCTGCCTCGACTTTTTGTCGGGCATTGTGCAGCACGGGCTCCAGCGCCTGCTGGTCGATATCGCTAAACGCGGCCAGCCGATCGGCCAGGGCCATGGCGTTATTTTCGGGGACCAGCCAGCCGGAATGGTCAGACTTGATCAGCTCCGGGATCCCGCTGTGCAGGGTCGATACCACCGGGATCCCCACCGCCATCGCTTCCATCAGCGCCACCGGAATGCCTTCCATGTCGCCATCGGCACCGGTAACGGACGGCAGCAGAAACACGTCGGCTTCATCGAGCATGGCCTTCACCTCGTGGCTCGGCTTAAAGCCCGGCATCTCCACGTGCGCTTCCAGCTGATATTGTTCAATAAGCGTACGCAGACGTCGTTCCCACGGGCCGATACCGAGTATGCGATAACGGAAATCCACCCCGCGCGCCTTTAACTGACGGCAGGCTTCAATCGCCACATGCAGCCCTTTCTTCTCGGTCAGTCGGGCAACGGAGATAATCTGCAGCGGTTTACCCGGCACCTTGACCGGACGACGGGTAAAGCGCGCCAAATCCACGCCCATCCGCGAGACGGTGATTTTCTCGCCCGGGCAGCCCATGTTTTTGAGGCGTCCGGCCCACAGATCGCTGATGGGCAGCATCATGTCGCCGCGCTGGAACAGCTGCTGATACTCCGGGGTGTAATGGTTCAGCACCTCACGGCTGGAGATATCGATACCGTGGAAGATCGTGGCGATCTTCCCGTCAATGACCCCCAGCTCGCGCAGTTTGGCTGCGGTCACTCCCGCAGGGCCAAAGTGGGCGATAAAGACATCAGCACGGTACGGCTGCGCCGTTTGCCCGCAGATGGCCGACAGGATCAGATTGCGTGACTCCGCGCCATAGCGGGAGATGTTCAGCGCACGCCAGGTTGACGCGCGATGGAGCCCGCGTAAGGTCTGGCTGGCACGGTAGCGCAGTTTGTTCACTTTTCCGGAGGGCTCATCCTGCAGCCAGCGGGTTTTCGCCTCCAGCCCATACTGGGTATACGCCGCATGGGTGTTTTGTGTATCGCCCTTTTGCAGGGCGATAATTTCCACGTCATATCCCATATCGATAAACGCGGTGATTTGATTGAGTACAAAAGTTTCAGACGACAGTGGAAATTTCAGTAAGAAGAAACCAACCTTCATTTCCCCTCCCGCACGCGGTCAAGCACCGATTTCACCATCCCCATGCCCTTTTCGCGCTCGGCTTTCACCGCCACGGCCAGGCGTTCATTGACGGCGGGCAGTTGCCCAAGGGTGTCGCCCACCATTGCGCCGAGCGAGCCATCCAGCAGATGACGGATATCCACGGCCATTTCCGGCATCCCCAGTTGCTGCATAATCCCGGCAGATTTGTGCTCATAGTTAATGGCAATGGCCGGCGTGCCGAAGTTCATCGAGATGATGGCAGAGTGCAGACGGGTGCCCACGGTCAGGTCACAGGCGGAGAGCAGTTTGCCCATCTCCAGATCGTTCAGTTCGTCCATTACCACGTGATACCGTGTCGGATCGTTCACCAGATGACGCAGGTTCAGCGCCACCATGCGATCATCCTTATTGTAGCTATCGATACCAGTACAGGTGGAGAGCGCCAGCACCTGATAACCGCTGTCCAGCACGCGGTTAACGACCTCGGCAAAGGCCTTCTCGTAGGCGGCCTGAGTCGTACCTAAACGTTTATCAAAAGGCGCCAGCTCGCGCAGGGTAATGGCGACAGTTTTCTGTTTCGCCGCCACGTCCAGCCAGTGCTGCACCGCGTAGCTCGGCTGGAAGCTGTCGTCCTGGTGATCCACCAGCCACGCAGTATCCACCCCGTGCTCGACTTTCGAGGTGTCGATCTCGCTGCGCTTCATCATGTCGAGGCTGACTGACTCACGCAAAATCAGGGCATCGCAGTGGCCAAACACATAGTTTGCCAGCTGGTTGAACTGAGGTTCCTGGAATGGCCCGACGCTGTGACCAATCATAAACAGCGGCTTCTTCGCCATAAAGGTGCAGAGGGCGTGCTCAAACTGCGGCACGCCGTAGAGATCGACAAAGAACGAACCGCCCACCTGAATGATGGCGTCATAGCCGGAAAGCAAACGCACAAAATCGGTAAAGCCCTGCGCGATGGCGATGTTGCGCAGCTTGCCGGTGTCGGTTACGCGAGAAAGCAGCACCTGATGCTGGTAGCGGCGACGCAACACTTTCTTCACGCGCCCCATCACGCCCGCAGCGTTATTATGCTGTTTCATCTGGCTGTAGAGCGGGTCGCCCATCACCGGGCGGTTCAGTAACCAGGATGAGCTGACCGGGTAACGGCTCATCACGTCCACTTCTGTCTCAGGCTTAAGGGTGTTAATTGCATCCAGTAAACCGCGCAGGATGGCGCTGTCGCCACGGTTGCCGCAGGTATGGTTGCCAAGAATTAATAATTTCATAATGGCCTCTTAAATAACTAGCCTGCGCGAAGCAGCGTTTTCATTTTTTCGTTACGGCAAAACTGGCGCTTCATCTCCACCACCAGCGCATTGCGTGACAGCACAATCATCACCCCAAACGCCAGCGCGCCCGCGGCAACCTGTACTGCCAGCAGCGCGGCCAGGGGCAAATGGCCCTTCAGGAGCATGCCCAGACCGTAGCTCACCACCAGGGTCGGCAGGGAGAGATAAAACGGCAGCCACAGGCTCAGGATGTACTGACGGTAGCTGGAGCCCAGCACCGGCTTGATCATGATGAAGTAGCTCAACACGGTGTTGATGATTTGCACCAGCAGAAAGCCCAGCGTGACGCCAATGGCGCCCGCCATGTGTCCGCCGACGATAATTGCCGGAATAAACAGGAAGGTTTTAAACACATTGAACTTAAAGCTGATATCCACGCGCGCTTTCGCCATCAGCAGGGAGCCAATCGGGTTCCCCACGGAGCGCAGCAGCCCCACCACGCAGAGCAACTGCAGGATCGGAATGATGCTGTTCCATTTCTCGCCAAACACCAGCGGCACAAAGTTACTCGACACCACCATCAGACCCAGCAGTACCGGGAAGTTAATAATGCCGACCACGGATAGCAGCTTGTAGAAGTTGACGCGCAGCTTTTCAGTGTCGTCCTGAATCTTGGCGAACGCCGGAAACAGCACGCGGGTGATAATTGGGTTGAGCTTCATCGGCGGGACGACCGCAACGTTGTAGGCCAGGTTATAGCCCCCCGCGACGCTCGCCCCCAGAATGCGCGCCAGCACCAGCGTGGAAAGGTTGGTGTTGACGTAGTTGATGATGCTGTCGGCCGTCAGCCAGGCGCCAAAGCGCAGGTTTGAGGAGACGGACGCCAGGGAGAAATGCAGCCCCGGGCGGTAGATCTTGCGGCCAAAGTAGCCGAACAGCAGCGTGCGCACGGCAGAGTTCACCAGATACCCCAGAATGGCGGTCATGGCCAGCGGCCAGAAATGGGCGCTCACCACCGTGAAGGTAAAGCCCGCCAGCACGGCGCTGGTTTCAATCATGCCGATCTTGTTGAATTCCAGCTCTTTTTGCATCAGCGCGCGGAACTGCTGCCCGTGTGGGATCACCACAAAGGCAAACGACAGCGTGCGCATCAGCGGGGCCAGATCCGGGTTGTGCAGCACGCTGGCGATCACATCGCTCAGCAGGAACACCAGCACAAAAACAAACATCCCCAGCCCGACGTTCAGCCAGTAGAGCGTGGTCAGCTCCAGCTGGCTAATCTCTTTGCGCTGGATAATTGAGTTGGCGATACCGAAGTCAGACAGCGTGTCGGCCAGCGCGATAATCACCAGCGAGACGGTCAGCAGACCGAACTGGTGGTTATCGATAATGCGCGCCAGCACGGTCATCTGCACCAGACCCAGACCAATGATGACGATAGTCGCCATCGCTGACCACTTGGCGCCGCTGATGGTTTTTTCACGTAAGCTCATCTTAGTACGCCGCTTTGTTCACGAAACCTTTGAAGATGGTCAGAAAGACGATTTTGATATCGAACCAGAGGCTCCACTCACGGATGTACTCAAGGTCGAACTCAATGCGTTTTTCCATTTTTTCCAGCGTGTCGGTTTCACCGCGCCAGCCGTTAATTTGCGCCCAGCCGGTAATCCCTGGCTTCACTTTATGGCGCAGCATGTAGCCTTCAATCAGCGAACGGTACTGCTCGTTATGGGCGACCGCATGCGGACGTGGCCCGACAATCGACATACCGCCAGTAAAGACGTTGATAAACTGCGGCAGCTCGTCCAGCGAGGTGCGGCGCAGGAAATTCCCCACGCGGGTCACGCGCGGATCGTTCTGCGTTGCCTGCGTCACCACTTTGTCGTTCTCCATCACCTTCATGGAGCGGAATTTCCACACCATGATCGGCTTACCGTCCATGCCGTAGCGCGTCTGACGGAAGATAACCGGCCCGGGAGAGCTCAGCTTCACCGCCAGGGCAATGCAGCACAGCACCGGGGAGATCAGCAGAAGGATCAGCGAAGAGAGCACAATATCTTCCAGGCGTTTGAGAACACGGTTGATCCCCGACAGCGGCGTGTCGTACAGCGGCACCACCGGCACACCGTTCACCTCTTCGATACGGGAATGGAGAATGTTGAAGGTAAAGACGTCCGGAATGAGGATCACGGAACAGGTGGTGTCCGCCAGGTCGCGCATCAGTTTCTTAATGCGGGACTCCTCTTTCATCTGCATCGCAATGTAGACGTTGTGAATTTTGCCCGCTTTCGCATCGTCAATCAGCTGGTCGTAGTTGCCCGCCCAGTCCGACGGCACGCCACCCGGTTTCGCGTCGTGGTAGATGCCCACCACTTCAAAACCTAACCACGGCTCTTTGCGGAAGCTATCAAGCAGCACCTGCCCCACCGGCAGATCGCCGGCCACGGCGACGTAGCGGCGGTTATAACCACGGTTACGCAGCCAGCCCGCGCCAAAGCGGATCAGGGAGCGGCAAACCACCATGCCGACACTGGTCAACAGATACCAGCACAGATACGTCACCAGACGATTATCAAAATCATGGCTGAACGCCACCAGGCCCGCGCTGAAGATCAGGCTTAAGGTCCAGTTCTGCAGCAACAGCATCAGTTCGGTGGTCATCTTGACGCCACGCCACGAACGATAGAAATCCGTCATCCCGCCGATCATCTGAAACACGACCAGCGCAATCAGTGCCATCAGCAGATGCATGTATAAGAACGATTGCCCGCTGATCCAACACACCGCCCACAATCCGCCGACCATGATGGTGATATCAGAAAAACGCTGCACCATAGAGATTAACGATGCATTCGTTCTCGCTCGTTCGCGCTTTTTTAGATTCGTCATCGTTGTTCCTGTATTCGGTTTCCCCTCCCACCGGGAGGGGCAAATATTACTGATTCAACAGCGCCAGAATGTCCTTCGTTCGGGCTTCCATCAGCGCGGTGTCGGCGCGTGATTCCACGTTCAGGCGCACTACCGGCTCGGTATTGGACGAGCGCAGGTTAAAGCGCCACTGCGGGAACGACATGCTGATACCGTCGGTACGGTCAATTTCCAGCGCGTGGATAGCAAAGTGCTGCTCCACGCGGGCAATGGCCTCAGCAGGCTGCGCCAGTTTGCTGTTGATCTCTCCACTTGCCGGGAAGGCTGCCATACGGTCACGCACCAGCTCGCCCAGCGTCTGCCCTTTCAGGCACAGCAGCTCGGTCACCAGCAGCCACGGGATCATCCCGCTATCGCAGTAGGCAAAATCACGGAAGTAGTGATGGGCGCTCATCTCGCCGCCATAGATGGCGTCTTCTTCGCGCATACGCTCTTTAATAAACGCATGACCGGTTTTGGACATCACCGGCGTGCCGCCTGCTGCAGATACCACGTCAACGGTGTTCCAGGAAAGGCGTGGGTCATGAATGATCTTCGCCCCCGGATTTTTTTCGAGGAACGCTTCCGCCAGCAGGCCGACAATGTAATAGCCTTCGATGAACTGCCCTTTCTCATCGAACAGGAAGCAGCGGTCGAAATCGCCGTCAAAGGCGATACCCATATCCGCACCGTGTTCAATCACCGCATTGCGGGTGTCGTCGCGGCACTCTGGCAGCAGCGGGTTCGGGATACCGTTCGGGAAGTTGCCGTCCGGGGTGTTGTGTACCTTGACGAAGGTCACCGGCACGTTCAGCGCCTTGAAGCGGGCTTCCAGGGCATCTACCACCGGGCCCGCCGCGCCGTTACCGGAGTTGATGACCAGCTTCAACGGCTTAAGGTTCGCCACGTTGATGTAGCCCAGCAGGTGGTCGATGTACTCTTTACGCAGATCGATCTGCTTGTAGCTGCCGCGTGCAGACTCGTTCACCGGCGGGAAGTCGTTGGCTTCCGCCAGACGTTGCACGTCGCGCAGGCCGGTGTCGCCGCTGATAGGGCGCGCACCCTTGCGCACCAGCTTCATGCCGTTGTAATCCATCGGGTTATGGCTGGCCGTGACTTCAATCCCGCCGTCCACGCCCAGGTGGAAGGTGGCAAAATAGATCTCTTCGGTACCGGAAAGGCCGATATCCAGCACGTCCACGCCCGCGTCCTGCAGCCCTTTGGCCAGCGCCAGCTTCAGGGATTCGCTGGTCAGACGCACGTCACCGCCCAGCACGATAGTTTTCGGTTTCAGGTATTCGCCGTACGCGCGGCCGATGCGCCACGCAATGTCTTCATTCAGCTCTTCGCCCAGCTTGCCGCGAATATCGTAGGCTTTAAAACAGGTTAACTTTTCCATCATGACCCCTTTTTCAGGCAACAGTTGGCCCGCCCAATTAACAGGCAAAATATTTTTTATTCATTCGTAGGCCCGGTAAGCACAGCGCCACCGGGCATGATGCGAAGCGGTTACACCCGACCGTAGCGGTCCTGGAAACGGACAATATCGTCCTCTTCCAGATATGAGCCGGAGCGCACTTCAATTAAATCGAGAGGTATCTTCCCTGGGTTTTCCAGACAGTGTGTCGCCCCCAGCGGAATATAAATTGACTCGTTTTCGCCCAGCAGTTTGACTTCACCGTCGATAGTGACTTTGGCGGTACCCGCCACCACCACCCAGTGCTCGGCACGATGGTGATGCATCTGTACCGATAACCCCTCACCCGGCTTCACGGTAATGCGCTTCACCTGGTAACGCTCGCCCGCATCGATGGAGTCGTATTTGCCCCACGGGCGGTACACTTCGCGGTGAATATGGTGCTCGTGGCGACCGTCGGCTTTGATCTTCTCCACCACTTTTTTAACGTCCTGCACGGCGTTACGGTCGGCAATCAGCACGGCGTCTTTGGTCTGGACGACCACCAGATCCTTCACCCCCACCGTGGTCACAAGGCCGGATTCGGCGTAGACGTAGCTGTTCTCGGTTTTGTGGCTAATCACATCACCGTGATGGACGTTACCCTCCGGGGTATGGGCGCTGATCTCCCACAGGGATGACCAGGAGCCAACATCGCTCCAGCCTGCATCCATCGGCACCACCACCGCATCCGCCGTGCGCTCCATCACCGCATAGTCAATGGACTCTTCCGGGCAGGCGAGGAACGCGGCTTCGTCGACGCGAATAAAGTCGAGATCCGGATCCACCACGTTCATGGCTTTCTCGCAGGCGCTCAGGATATCCGGACGATACTTTTGCAGTTCTTCCAGATAGCGACCGGCGCGGAACAGGAACATACCGCTGTTCCAGTAGTATTCACCGCTGGCAACGTAGGCCTGCGCGGTTTCCAGATTCGGTTTCTCAACGAACTGCGCCACGTCAAACGCCACGCTGTCGCCTTCGCCCGGCGTCACGCTGCCGCGGCGGATATAGCCATAGCCGGTTTCTGGCAGATCCGGCACGATGCCGAAGGTCACCAGCTTGCCGCTTTCTGCGTAAGGAATGGCCGCCCGCACCGCGTCGCGGAACGCCTCTTCCTGCTGAATGACGTGGTCTGCCGCCAGCACCAGCATCAGCGGATCGCAATCCGGGCTGCTGCGTTTTGCCGCCAGCGCCGCCAGGGCAATGGCTGGGGCGGTATTTCGTCCGGCAGGCTCCAGAATGATGTTTTCTGTGAGTTTGTTCAGCTGGCGCAGCTGCTCGGCAACAATAAAGCGGTGCTGTTCGTTACAAATCACCACCGGGCTTTCACACTCCACACCCTGCAGACGATTAACCGTCGTTTGCAGCATGGTGAGATCCCCTTTCAGGCAGAGGAACTGTTTTGGATAGAGCACGCGGGACAGCGGCCACAACCGGCTACCAGAGCCACCTGCCATCACAACCGGATACAACGTGGTTTGACTCATGATTTATCCCCGTATATCTGCAATAAATTGGCTCAGCACGTTCTCTTTCTCGAGCGTGCGTTCGGCATATTCACGTGCCACCGTGTTCACTTTTGGCATGGCGAGTGCCTGTTCAATTCCGGTCACCAGCGCCGGAACCGATTCCGGCTCCACGCAAACGGCGATCCCCGGGTAGCTGTCACACAGCTGGCCTAATTCGGTTTCGGCTTCTGCCGTGATCACGGCGTTCCCGCCCACGGCCAGAATGTTGGTCAGCTTGGACGGCAGCACCGCATCCGCCGCGCCGCGTTTTTGCACCACCAGATGGCAGTCACCCATCTTCAGCAGCGCAGGCAGCGCCTCGTAAGACTGAAGCGGGAAGAATTTCACGTTAGTCAGGCCGCGTTCGCTTGCCATCTTCTCCAGCCGCGCTTTTCCGCCGCCCTGACCAACAATCACAAACATCCACGGATGTTCGCTAAGCTGTTGAGCCGCCTCGATAACGTTCTCCAGCCCCTGCTTTTCGCCGATATTGCCTGAATAAAGAATGATTTTTTGGTCATCAGGCAAACCGAGCTCTGCGCGAAGCGCCTGCGCGTCGCTGTCTGTCACGTCGCGGAAACGGGCCACTTCGGACCAGTTCGGGAAAAAGATCACCTTTTCCGGCGCGACGCCCTTCTCCTGCGCTTTGTTCATCATCGAGCGCGAGATGGTGGAGACATAATCCACGTTATGCAGACCGCTGCGCTCAAAAGCGCTGGCGAGTTTCGCCACTTTGCCGTCCTTGCCTTTACCTGCCATCCCCAGGCCCAGCATGGCGTCGACTTCATAATCCTGAATGTGCAGCAACGTGCGCGCACCGGAGAGCTTACCCAGCAGGCGCATGCCCGGCGTGCAGAACAGCGTCGGCACCACGCCGATGATGCGATCCGGCTTCCAGCGACGCTGCGCCATCAATGGGAAGAAACTGCTCAGGGCAAAGCTGCCCAGATGAATTAAACGTTTCAGCGTCGAGGGCTGCTTCGGCACGTACAGCGGGCAGCGCCAGACGGTCGCCGCACCCTCTTCTCGGCGATAGCGCCAGCTGGAGTAGCGCTCGCCCACTTTCCATTCCGGGTAGTACGGCGGCGCGGTAATGACCCGCACGTCATGTCCCTGGCTCGCCATCCACTCGACCATCTCGCCGGTGTATTTCCCGATACCGGTTAATTCCGGCGAGTAGTTGATTCCATATACGAGGATCTTCATAGTCCCGGCACCTCAGACTGACGATCGGCCAGGAAATAGGCACGGCTGTTGTCATGCACATTGTCGCTGGCCAGCAGCGCCTCTGGCGTCTGCCAGCGATAGTCGTCATGCTGAGAATCAGGCAGACGCAGGTCTGCCTCACTCACCTTCAGGCGGAACCCCAGCACGATGTAGTGCGTGGTGAAGCCGGTGCCTGAAAAGTTATCGTCATAGAAGTGCTGCCAGACCCCGTAAAACTGGCCTGCTGCCATCGGCAGTTGCAGACCCAGTTCCGCCAGAGTGAGACGCTCAAACGCGTTGGCCAGCGTCTCATCCTTCTGCACGCGCCCGCCGGGCACGAACCAAAAGCCCTGAGCAGGACGATTGGTTCGTTTCCCCAGCAAGAACTCGCCGCGTTCGTTCTCCACGATCAAATCAATTGAGATGAGCGGAGTGGAGCGCACTACCGTGGCAAAATCTTCCTGACTTAAAAACATTGTTACCCCCGGAAGCGGTGCTGGTTTTCCAGGAACCACTGGTAGGTACTTGCCAGCCCTTGTTCCAGCGACACCTCGTGATACCAGCCCAGCTGATGCAGACGGGTGACGTCCAGCAGTTTGCGCGGCGTGCCGTCCGGTTTGGTGGCGTCAAACACCACGCGGCCCTTGTAGCCCACCACCTGAGCGATGGTCTGCGCCAGCTCGCGAATGGTGCAATCCACGCCGGTGCCAACGTTGATGTGCGACAGCATCGGCTCGGTGTTCTCCTGCCACACCTCGCGATCCAGCTCCATCACGTGAATGCTGGCCGCGGCCATGTCATCCACGTGCAGGAATTCGCGCATCGGCGTGCCGCTGCCCCACACCACCACATCCGGTGCGTTCTCGGCGGTCGCCTCGTGGAAACGACGCAGCAGCGCCGGGATCACGTGCGAGTTGCTCGGGTGGAAGTTATCGTGCGGCCCGTACAGGTTGGTCGGCATCACCGAGCGATAGTCACGGTTGTACTGACGGTTGTAGGACTCGCACAGCTTGATCCCGGCAATTTTGGCAATGGCGTACGGCTCGTTGGTGGCTTCCAGCGTCCCCTGCAGCAGTTCGCTCTCGGCGATCGGCTGTTTCGCCATTTTCGGGTAGATACAGGATGAGCCAAGGAACAACAGCTTGTTCACGTTGTGCAGATGCGCCGCGTGAATGATGTTGCTCTCAATCATCATGTTCTCGTAGATGAAATCTGCCGGATAAGTGTTGTTGGCGACAATGCCGCCCACTTTTGCCGCCGCCAGATACACCTGATCGATACGTTCATTGGCAAAGAAGTCCTGTACCGCACGGCTATCGAGCAGATTCAGCTCGTCGCGGGTACGGACAACCACTTCCACGTCACCGCGCTGCTCCAGCTGGCGAACAATCGCGGAACCCACCATTCCGCGATGACCGGCGACAAAAATACGTTGTTTTGTCATTCTCAGGACTCCAGCGCGATGGCAACCTCGTAGCCATGAGACTTGAGCAGGGAGTGTTTTTTCGCTGCTTCAAGATCTTTGGCTACCATCTCAGAGACCATCTCCTGCAGAGTGGTTTCTGGTTTCCAGCCCAGTTTCTCGTGCGCTTTGGTTGGGTCGCCCAGCAGGGTTTCCACTTCCGCAGGACGGAAGTAACGCGGGTCAACCTGCACAATCACATCACCCGGTTTCACGCCCGGTGCGTCATGGCCGGTCACAGAGACAACGATACCCTTCTCTTCCACGCCGGTGCCTTCGAAGCGCAGTTTGATACCCAGCTGTGCGGCAGCCATTTCCACGAACTGACGGACGGAGTACTGCACGCCGGTCGCAATCACGAAGTCTTCTGGCTGCTCCTGCTGCAGCATCATCCACTGCATCTTCACGTAGTCTTTGGCATGGCCCCAGTCACGCAGGGAGTCCATGTTGCCGAGGTGCAGGCAGGATTCCAGACCCTGAGCGATGTTGGCGATAGCGCGGGTAATTTTACGGGTCACGAAGGTTTCGCCACGACGTGGGGATTCGTGGTTGAACAGAATGCCGTTACAGGCGTACATGCCGTAAGATTCACGGTAGTTTACGGTGATCCAGTAGGCATACAGTTTGGCTACCGCGTAAGGAGAACGTGGGTAGAACGGGGTGGTCTCTTTCTGCGGTATTTCCTGCACCAGACCATACAGTTCAGAGGTCGATGCCTGGTAGAAACGGGTTTTCTTCTCAAGGCCGAGGAAACGAATCGCTTCCAGCAGACGCAGCGTACCCATGGCGTCAACGTCAGCGGTGTATTCCGGGGATTCGAAAGAAACCGCAACGTGGCTCATCGCGCCCAGATTGTAAACTTCATCCGGCTGTACTTCCTGCAGGATGCGGGTCAGGTTGGAGGTATCGGTCAGGTCGCCGTAGTGCAGATGGAATTTCGGGTTCGCCGCATGCGGATCCTGGTAAATATGATCCACACGTTCCGTGTTGAAAGAAGAAGCACGACGTTTAATACCGTGAACTTCATAACCTTTTTCCAGCAGTAACTCTGCCAGGTAAGAACCATCCTGCCCGGTAACGCCGGTGATGAGAGCGACTTTAGACATGTTTATATTCCTCTACTTATGAATTTAATCAGTTTCAACGCGTTCGCGTATCACCACTGCGGGGTTGCCACGGCAAATTTTATTTGCCGGTAGCGATTTAAAAACGCTGCTGCGGGCACCGACTACCGTGCCATCGCCAACAGAAACACCAGGTGCAACAAATACATCTGTTGCCAGCCAGCATTTTTCGCCAATCACAATTGGCGAAGCGGTAATATCAAAATGCTGACTCATAAAATCGTGGCTGCCGGTACACAAATAACACTTCTGTGATACCACCGCGTTTGCACCGATCGTGATATCGCCAAGGGTATATAACACGGCGTCATCCCCTACCCAGGCGTAATCGCCAAGCGTTAATTTCCAGGGGTAAGTAATTTTTACCGATGGACGAATGACTACGTTTTTTCCGATTTTTGCGCCAAACAGGCGCAATAAAAAGGCACGCCAGCGATACAGTATTTGCGGTGACCAGGCAAATAAGGTGGCCTGAACGGCCCACCATAACTGCACTTTAATACCGTTCCCGCCCCGAAAACCTTTCGGCACGGTGAACCCGTTAAGATCCTGCATTACATTTCCTTATATTCAGGCTTTGTTATATAAGGTTTTCGTTTTACCCGTGGTGCGCAGGCGGAATAAATAAGACAATTCCGCCCAGAATGCGGGCACGCGTAATATCTTACGCTGTACGTTTTTTGCATCCTGGCACAATTCCAGATTATTCGAGGTGGATACCCCGCCCATTGAAAATTCAGACACCAGCCCTTTAATTCGACGGAACGGGTAGCCTGATTTATACAGACTGGCGGCCAGGGCATAATCTGATGACACTTTATACTGCAGATCGTAAGGCTGTTTTTTCAGACCTTTTACCGGGAAGAAAATGGCCTGATGGCTGGCCGGTAAACTGTGATAGATATACCAGCCGGGTTTCGCGCTGCGGCAAATTTTATGCCCGTCGCCAAAATCGAGCAGCGCATCGCCAATATACATCGCGTCATCTTTCTGGCGCGCCAGCTGACGGGCAAACTGCGCCACATCGTCATGGAACACATCGCCCGAGTTTAGGAAGATGGCATAACGGCCTTGCGCCATGTTAATGCCTTTGTTCATCGCATCGTAGATGCCTTTATCTTTCTCGCTAACGAAGCGTAAGTTGAACTCACCGTTGAGTTTTTCCAGAAACTCCGCCGTGCCATCGTTCGAGCCGCCATCGACCACGATCCACTCAAAGCTGAGGCTCGGATCGCGCGCCAGGTTGCGCAGCGAGCGCCAGGTTTTTACCACCCCTTCGTAATTACGAAAAGCGACAGTAATGACGCTAAGAAACATAAGACCACCTCGTCATGAATTCGTAATATTAAGCGCTTTACGCAAAATAAACGGACAAACAATTAAGAACGCATATTCCGGGCTAAATATTGACCCCGTAAAAAACAGCGACACGGGCGTAAACAGATAAAGCTGCACGCGAAAGTTCTGGTTATCCCCAAACGCGTTAATCATCATTTTGAAAACTTTAAACAGATACCAGAGCGTCAACAGTACGGCGAACCACGAAAAATAAATAATTAACAGATACAGGCCATTGTCTATGGTTTTACCGACATCCGCACCGTTAAAGATTCCGAATGATGCAACATATTCGTAAAGTGAGCCGAATCTTACTACACCGTCGATATGGGTTAAGGAATAACCCACCATCACCAGCGGCCCGATAATGCGATAATAGGACGATGAACCTTCCGTTCCCAAATCCCCCAGACGCTCTGAGATATACGGGAATGCAAATATCACGCCTACTAAAAATACCGTCAGGGAGATGATCGCCAGCGGCAGTTTTTTCTTAATCGCATCTTTGTTCAGGTACTGGAATGCCCACTCCAGGAGGTAAAACAGGATAAATGTCATGACCCCTGAGAACGAACCAGACAGAACGATTCCTGCAAGAATCATAGCATCGGTCTTAGGGGTTTTGATACCAAACTGTTTGATGCTGAGCCAAATTGAGATTAACGCCAGAGCGAAAAACGCCGGTTCAAAATAGAGGGCTGTCGTACGCTTACCGCCAAACTTAATGAAGTTCAGTACATAGCTGTTACTGTAAATGAGATATTTCGAAATCATCTCCATCAGGCTGCTACCACCGGTGAGAATAATTTGCGCCATTTCCAGTGCAGCAAGCATAACAATTAACGCAACGGCAATATAAAAGAGCCTGAGGATTTTCCGATAATTGTGCGGAGAAATAGTTTTAAAACGAATACTCCAGACCATGCCAATAATAATGACAATATAAACAAACAGCATGGTAGAGGTGACGTACTTGCTGGGATCCAGCGACTGGCCAAAGATGTAGTTAAACAGCGTCAGGCCAAAACCCATCCCTAAGGCAATCATCAGCTTCTTGAGGTTGATTTTATCGACGTACAACAGAAGCAGAGCGGGCAAGAAGGTCACAATGGTTATCGGGAAGCTTTCGCCGAGCTGGGCAATCTTGACGTTGACCAGCAGATAGATCAGCGGCAGCAGCAGATAACTACAGACTCTGATAGAACGAGACATACTCCTCCAGCATCTGTTGTCCACTGTAGGCCTTGCGGCTGCGGTTGCGGAACGATTCCAGGTCAGTGCCAAAAACGGCCTGCGCAATCTGCGGCTTCGGCAGTTGCACCAGCGGCAGCACCTCCTGTTCCGCGAACGTTTTCCCGCCCGATTTTTCCAGCACTTCACGCGCCGCGTCGCTGTGGGTGGCGATCACCGGCACGCCAATCGAGAGCGCTTCACAGAGGATCAGCGGGTAGTTATCCACGCGCGAGCTGAACACCAGCGCATCCATCCCGTTGAGGGCGCTCATCAGCTTGCGCTTGTCCGTTTCAAACCCGTGATTCACCACGTTAGCGCCATCGAACGGCGAGAATTTGCCGAAGGTATGCAGTTCGATTTTGTCACCCAGCGCCATCATGTCGCGCACCAGCTGCTGGTTGGTTTTGCCGTCGTAACGCAGGTCATGCGCGACGATTGCGATTTTCGGTTTACCTGCGGTTTCCGCAACCGGGGTCAACTCGGCCAGAATCGCTTCCGTCGCCACGTCGATCCCGTTGTTGATGATCTGACACCGCCCAGCCCCATACAGACTGTTGAAGGCATCGGCCACATGCTGGCTTGGGGAGATAAACGTGCAGCCGAGCGACAGCATATCGCGGAACAGCTGACGTTTTCCGTCCACCAGCTGGTGAGCGCGATCCACTTTCACCGGCGGGTAATTGGTTAATGTCGGACACTTCTGGCAGGCGTTTTTCCAGCCTTCGCAGCCGTCGGTGAACGCGCAGCGCCCGGTCACGCTCCAGTGGTCGTGCAACGTCCAGATGAAACGGGTATCCGGCTTGTGAGCCTGTACCTTCTGGCAAAACGTCACCACCTTTTGCAGATTCAGCCAGTAGCTGTGCAGCACGTGAAAATGGAGCACAACCGGGCCGGTGGTGCGCGTTACCGTGCGATAGAGGTTGTTCAGGTTGCCAAACAGATCGCGGTTAAACAGACGAAACAGCGCGATATTGGCGACAGAGGTCAGACGTGGCGTCTGTTTGTGCACCTGCGGATAGATATCGTGGCTGACGCTTTTCTTACCGCCTTTGCCGTAGCCGTAGATAAAACGAGACTGAAGTCCTTTTTGCAGCGCACGCTGGTGCAGATCCAGCGCCACACCGGCTGCTCCGCCTTCGGCGAGACGGACGTTAAATTGCAGAATGTTCATTTGATCACCTTCACGCGGGCTTTTTCGCCCACTACCAGCGCGTTATCCGGAATGCTGTCCAGCACCACGCTGCCTGCACCAATCGTGACGTTGTTACCAATGGTAATGTCGCCAATGATCACCACGTTCGCCCCCAGCTCGACGTTGTTGCCGATAACCGGACAGGCCAGGCTCTCCGGCCCCCGGTTGCCGATGGTGACCGCATGGCGAATAGTGAAATCATCCCCGGCGACCACGAACTTATTGATGACCACCGCATAGCCATGGTGAATGGTAAAGCGGCGGCCGATGGTGGCCGCAGCCTGAATTTCATAGCCAAAAATGCATTCGGTGATAATCCGGTACAGCACCAGAACCGGTGCCGCCCAGAGGTTGTTCAGAACATTTTTCTTACGCCACACCGAGCAGAAATGCGCGATGCGGTACGCCAGAACCATGCAGCACGGGCGCAGACTCCAGCTGTTAGCGCGGCAATCTTCCAGAAACATTATTTCCCCCGCAGTCCATCAGCCAGTCGCTTACCGTTGCGCACGGAAAACAGCGTCAGCAAGGTACGCCAGGTCATCCGCTTATTGCGGATCTGATAGAGGGTAAAGAGCTGGTACTTCCGGCTGCCACGGTCAAACTTATCCTTGTGCTTGCGGTAAAAATGGAAGTAGCCCGAGAATTTTTTTGGCGAGGAGGTGATTTGCATCTCCCCGTGGTTGATGTGCAGGATCTGCGTGGCCTCTTCCACTTTCCACGGCTCGCCATACTCCACCACCATTCGCAGGAAGATGTCGTAATCCTGCGCGGCCTTCAGTTCGGTATCGAACAGGCACTCTTTAAAGCGCCATGCCCAGGTGAACACCTGATTGCCAATGATGTTGCGCTTGTAGAACAGGCGGCGAGAGTACGGTGATTTCGGGTACAGCGGCAGGCTGGCAGGCTGAGAGTAAACCTCGCCCTGACAGACATAGTCGTTGGCATACAGGAAAGCGTGCGTGACCAGTTGTTCCTTGTGCGACAGGAAAATCGACAAGCGGTTTGGCGTCCATTCGTCATCGTCATCGATGCCGGTCAGATACTGCCCTTTGGCCTGCATAATCGCCTGATTACGCACCGCACACGCCCCGGAGTTGATCGCGTTATGGGTGTAGCTGACGCGCGGGTCATTAAGGTCGGTGACAAACTTTTGCAGCTGCTCATACGAAGAGGAACAGTCATCAACGATGATCAGCTCCCAGTTATCGTAATCCTGGCGCAGCACAGATTTGATTGCACGGATCGCCAGCTGCTGACGATTCCATGTCGGCATATAAATAGAAACTAAAGGGCGTTGTGTGGTCATGGTCTTCCCCTGATCCCTCACCCCGCCCCTCTCCCAAAGGGAGAGGGAGAATAGCTGCACCGGGCAGTTCCCTCTCCCCTCGGGAGAGGGTTAGGGTGAGGGGGATTGTTATTTGCTGTCAGACTTATATTCGTACTCGTAATACCCGTAATCCTGATAACCGGTTGCGCGACGGAAGATGGAGTTCAGGATCACCCCTTTCACCTCAATACCGTTCTGCTCGAAGCGGCTCAGGCTGGTTTCCACTTCCTTCAGGGTGTTCACCGCATAGCGCGCCACCATCAGCGTGGTTCCCGCCAGGCGGCCGACCACAGCCGCATCGGTCACGGCCAGAATTGGTGGTGTATCGATCAGCACCAGGTCGTAGTTTTTGCTCGCCCACTCCACCAGCTCAGCAAAGCGGTCGCTCATCAACAATTCGGATGGGTTTGGCGGCACCTGACCACGTGGGATGAGGTCAAATTTCGGGATGCTGGTCGGTTTTGCGCTCTGGCTAATCTCACCCTTGCCGAGCAGGATTTCTGACAGACCGTTGACGTTATTGGTCCCCAGCAGCTCGTGGGTGTAGCCCTTACGCATATCGCAGTCGATCAGCAGCACCCGTTTATTGGTCTGGCTGACCACCGCCGCCAGGTTGGCGCAGACAAAGGTCTTACCTATCGACGGGCTGACACCGGTTAACATCAGAACGTTGTTTTTGGCCTGCATCATGGCGAAGTGGAGACTGGTACGCAGACTGCGCACCGCTTCAATTGCCAGGTCAGTCGGGTTACCCACTGCCAGCAGCTGGCTCTGTTTGTAACGCTTGACGCCTTTGACGCTTTTGACGCGGTCATGCGATTTCTGCCATTCGGACAGCGGAATACTGGCGTAGACGTTGATACCGTTCTCTTCCAGCACCTGCGGGCTTTCGATACCGCGGTTGAACAGCGAACGCAGCAGCACACCAACAATGGAGAGCATCAGGCCAAGGATAATGCTGCCGAGGATAATCAGCGCTTTCTTCGGCTTCAGCACGCCAGGCTGGGTAATGGCCGGGTCAACAATACGCACGTCGCCGACGGTGCTGGCTTCGGTGATTTTCAGCTCCTGCTGTTTGTTCAGCAGCTGCATATAGACCTGCTGGCCGGATTCCACGTCGCGGGTCAGACGGACAATTTCCTGCTGCGTTTTTGGCATCGCGGTGACGCGGTCATTGAGCTTCGCCTTCTCCTCTTCGAGGGTACGGCGTTTTTCCAGCAGCGTGCGATAGGCCGGGTGACGTTTGGTGTAGAGCTTAGAAATTTCCGCCTCTTTGAAGGTCAACTCGTTGAGCTGCGCATCGATGTTGACCATCGAGTCGAGCACCGATTTCGCTTCCAGTGGCAGATCGACGGAGTCTTTGTCCTGACGAAACGCGTTCAGTTTGTTCTCTGCATCATCCAGACGTGCGCGCACTTCCGGGAGCTGTTTCGCGAGGAAGGCCAGGCTCTTCGCCGCTTCAGCCGACTTACGCTCGACGTTCTGCTCAAGGTAGTTGCGGGTGATGCTGTTGAGGATATCGCGGATTTGATCCTTATCTTCACCGGTAAAGGTCATGCTCAGGACACCGGTGTCCTTGCCATTTTCGGTGACCGTCAGGTTGTTTTGCAGATTGTTGATCATCCCCAGGGTAGAGAATTTGGTGACGGTAAACTCGCCGCCTTCCTGCGCATGAATAGCGCTCACCATCATGCTGACGCCATCTTTCGTCAGCATCTGCCCCACTTCACCGCGCGCGCTGAAGCCGGCGTCGCTGGTCAACTGGTACTGCTTCGGCCCCAGAACGGTCAGGGTAAAGGTTTGATCCGCACTGCCTTTCGGCAGCACAAAGTCAGTGACTTTTACCGTGTCGTTACTGCGCCCTGTCAGGCGATCCCAGCCGGCACCAAATATCGGGAAGGTATTTTTGGTGACGGAGATATCAAGCCCCAGATCGTGAACCGTTTTGCCCAGCACCAGGCGCGACTGGATCAGCTGAATTTCAGCCTCGGAGGCAGGCGGTTTGTTCGCCAGGGCAGAACCAATATCCTGCACCAGCGAGTTGCCGGTGTTCTGCTCAATCTGTACCAGCGCATCGGCACTGTAGATAGGTGTCGCAAACAGCGTATAGACGATCGCCGCGGCGGCAAACACGGCGGTGATCCCAAGTACCCACCACTTCGCCTCTATTACGGTGCCGACCAGGCGACCAATATCGATTTCATCACTGCCCGAAATCGGGGCGGCAGAAGGTTTTGTTTTTTCTGTCATTGTTATCCCTGCTGAGCTTTCAGTGCCTGCGCCCACTGACGGGCAGACTGGTCAAGTAAGGTATACACCGCCTCAAAGGCCTCACGGCTTTTGCGATACGGATCGGGGATTTCGCGTTCATTATCCCAGTGCCCAAACAGCATCACTTTGCCGCGCATCTCCGGTGCGATGTCGCATAGCGAGTGAATATGGCGTTTTTCCATCGTCAGGATCAGGTCATACTCCCGGCACATGCGGCCGGTGACCTGACGGGCACAGTGCCCGTCGAGAGAAAGGTTATGATCGCGGGCCACGCTCGCGGCGCTTTCATCGGCACCTTTACCGACCAGCGCACCCAGCCCTGCAGAATCGACGGTGAGTTCGGGCTGGTAGTGTTTCAGCAACCGCTCAGCCGTTGGGGAACGGCAAATGTTCCCCACGCATACCACCAGAATTTTATTAAACATCGCGGATTACCAGGTATGAATGTCGCGCGCCGTATCCGTCATGTAGCGAACGCCACTGATGGTTGGCAGCAACTGGTTGATCAGACGGTTCCAGCGGGCAACCGGCGCGGTGGTGACATACACCACATCATATGGCTGGAGGCGGAACTCCGTTGCCATCACCAGAGAGGTCGCATCGGACATATCCAGCTGGTAGATATTGGCAATCTTGCCTTTCGCACTGCCCTCGCCTTTCAGCGGACGGATCACGAAGATACCGGTGGCGTTAGAGGTAGTGAGATCGATGCCCTCTGCATTACCCAGTGCTTCGGTCAGTGTCATGCCGCTGAAGTCCATTTTGAGGGTGCTCTGTTTCTTCACTTCACCCATCACGAAGACTTTCAGATCGTCATTACGTGGCACGTACAGAATGTCGCCCGGATAGAGCAGACGGTTCTGGGTCAGGTCACCGTTTTGCATCAGCGCCTGCAGAGAAATGCGTTGTTCTTTACCGTTGTGGGTCAGAACGACGTTGCGCCAGTCGGCACCGTCGGTTAAACCGCCCGCGGCGTTAATGGCATCCAGCACGGTCAGCGGCACGTTGGTGATAGCCTGCTGGCCAGATTTGTTCACCTGACCGGAGATATAGGCTTTTTGCGAGCGGAATGCGGCGATATTAACGTCCACCTGCGGATCGGCAATGTACTGCGCTAAGCGGCCGGTAATATCACTACGGATTTCGGCAAGGGTTTTCCCCGCGACATGAACTTTGCCAATATAGGGATAGAACATGGTGCCATCAGACTGGACCCAGTTACCGGTGTCGCTAGAGCTGCGATACTGGCCCGCAGGAGTGGTCAGTTCCGGGTGATCCCAGACGGTGACGTTGATGACATCACCAGGCCCCACGCGATACTGGTAGGAGGCAATTTCCTGGTCCAGCGACATATTCGGCTGCGCAACATTGGGACGTGGACGTAATTGTTCGACCAGACGTGGTGTCAGTGGATAAACATTCACCATCTTGTCGAGATCAAAATCAGCATCCTGTTGTTTGATCACATCCTTACCCATTGTTGACATATTGCTGCCGGGAAAGACTGTACAACCACTCATCAAGGTCACAGACACCAATAATGGCATCAATTTCATTTTGGATTTCATCATTGATTATTTATCACTTTGGCAGAGTAATTATCCTGTGCAATTAAATAAGCCGGGTCGATTTGGCTTTCAGCATGCAGTTATTCAAATAGAAATATAACTGGCATCAGTCCTAAAAAAAGCTTATTCATCCATTGGCTATTGACAGAATAATCGAGGCTGATTCACACGCTTTCAGGCACGCTACCGCCCTTGGCTTTCAGTTACCAATCCACTGACTAAACAATGCGTTATGGATAGACACCCTCTTGAATAAGGTCTTCTGGAAATATATCAGCCGCTTGCGACACAAGGCGGATAATGAATAACCATCACTGAAGACCAGAACAATAATAGCAACAAGGAGTTTTAACATTTGATGCTGGGAGAATTGTTGCAGCTAACCTAATAGCAGGCAAGGAGACAACTGTCCTAATAACGGTTTTTAAGATTAATATTAAGAGCAAAGTTTTGACGTTTTAGGATTTTCTTTATATTGACAAAATTAAAATAAAAACCATTTATTGCGATATATCCTAAAATGGTTTCTTTGTAATTAAATCTACGTATTTAGCTTATTTACAGTTTCAGCAAAGCTCGTCCTTTTAAGCGGATCGTATTAAGAGAAATCTCAGCCCGGCATTGCAATTTTCCCCAGCTTTATCCATGATCGAAGTGTGACATTGCTCAAATAACAGAAGGTATTGCGATTACTATGGAATGGATTGCCGATCCATCAATCTGGGCCGGGCTGGTTACGCTGGTCGTCATCGAATTAGTGCTCGGTATTGATAATCTGGTCTTTATCGCCATCCTCGCCGAAAAACTCCCCCCGGCGCAGCGCGACCGTGCGCGCGTAACGGGCCTGCTGCTGGCGATGGTGATGCGACTGCTGCTGCTGGCCTCAATTTCCTGGCTGGTGACCCTGACAAAGCCCCTGTTCTCCGTTCACGGCCTGAGCTTTAGCGCGCGTGACCTGATCATGCTCTTCGGCGGGTTGTTCCTGCTGTTCAAAGCCACGGTAGAACTGAATGAGAGGCTCGAAGGTAAAGACAGTGAAAACCCCACCCAGCGGCGCGGGGCTAAATTCTGGCCGGTGGTCGCGCAAATTGTGGTGCTGGATGCAGTCTTCTCTCTGGACTCGGTGATCACTGCCGTCGGGATGGTCGACCATCTGGCGGTGATGATGGCTGCGGTGATCATTGCCATCACGCTGATGGTGATGGCGAGTAAAGCGCTGACCCGGTTTGTGAACAGCCACCCGACCATCGTGATCCTCTGCCTGAGTTTCCTGTTAATGATTGGCTTTAGCCTGGTGGCGGACGGCTTTGGGTTCCACATTCCGAAAGGTTACCTCTACGCCGCCATTGGCTTCTCCGTCATGATTGAGGCGCTTAACCAGCTGGCGATTTTCAACCGCCGTCGCTTCCTCTCGGCAAATCAGACATTACGTCAACGCACCGCCGACACGGTGATGCGCCTGCTCAGCGGGAAGAAAGAAGATGCGGAGCTGGATGCAGAATCCTCCGCGATGCTGGCCGATCACAGTGACGGGCAGATCTTTAATCCGCAGGAGCGGCTGATGATTGAGCGGGTGCTCAATCTTAATCAGCGCACGGTCAGCAGCATCATGACGTCGCGCCATGACATTGAGCATATCGACCTCACCGCGCCGGAAGAGCAGATCCGCGCCCTGCTGGATAAAAACCAGCATACCCGCGTGGTGGTGACAGGAGGTGAAGAGGAAGAGGAGCTGCTGGGCGTGGTGCATGTCATCGACCTGCTGCAACAGCAGTTGCACGGTGAGGCACTCAATCTGCGCGCCCTGGTGCGCCAGCCGCTGGTGTTCCCGGAGGGGTTGCAACTGCTTTCTGCCCTCGAACAATTCCGTAACGCGCGCACGCACTTTGCCTTTGTGGTGGATGAATTTGGTTCGGTTGAAGGGCTGGTGACGCTCAGCGACGTGATGGAAACTATCGCCGGTAATTTGCCCAACGAAGTGGATGAAATCGATGCGCGCCATGATATTCAGAAAAACGCGGACGGTTCATGGACGGCCAACGGCCATATGCCGCTTGAAGACCTGGTTCAGTATGTTCCCCTGCCGCTGGATGAAAAACGTGAGTACCACACCATCGCGGGTCTGCTGATGGAGTACCTGCAGCGTATTCCTCAACCGGGAGAAGAAGTTCAGGTTGGCAACTATCTGCTGAAAACACTGCAGATTGAGAACCATCGCGTGCAGAAGGTGCAGCTGATTCCGCTGCGCGATGAAGAAGAGATGGATTTTGAGGTGTAGGTAAAAAAAAACGGCAACCCGATAGCTCCCTCTCCCGTGGGAGAGGGATGGGGTGAGGGCATCAGGCCGCACTGGCAGCCGTCACCCGGCACAACAAACATCAAAGCTTATCCAGCAGCTTCTTCACATCCTTCCCGGTCTGGGAATCTTTATTCCGATCCGCCCAGTCGTTCAGGCGACGTTTGGCTTCATCCTGCAGATGTTTGCGCAGGAGTTGATCCACCTGAAGGCTGTAGTTCAGCGACTGCCATTTGCCATATACGCTCAGCGGCACCGGCGTCTCTTTCAGGAAGTCGATCAGCTTGCTTTCGCCCTGCCAGCCGGACAGAACCCGTACATTGAAGCGGGTATCCGCCGTCTCTTTCACCAGATCCAGCTTGCCTTCCCCGGTTAATGACAACATGGAAGAAGCCCCCTGCATGCCGTCGAGAGAGAGCTGTCCGTCGTCGAGGGTCAGGTCACTGGTAAAGCTGTCGAGACGCGTGGCGCTGTCGTAGTTTTCCTGTGCTTTCACATCGCTGCTGCGCTCTACCGCCTGCTGCACCAGCTGCTGGAAGTTGAGCCCCTCCATGCGGGCATCTTTCAGTTCAAGGTGAGCCTGCCCCTGCCAGTCGCGGCGGAAAGCATCAGCATCGATCTTCGTGCCCGAGAAATCTCCCGCCAGCGTCAGTTGACCGGTCATGGAGATCGGGTAGTCAAAGGCTTTCAGGATGGTGCCAATCTCAACGTTGTCGAGACGGGGCTGAAACGCTGCGGTCGAGTTCTCATTACGCACGTCCAGCGTGCCCGGCAGGGAAAGGTGCCCGGCGCCCATTTTGCCGCTCAATTCTGAAATCACCAGCAAACCGTTCTGGTTGAACATCTGACTGCTCACGTCGGTGAAATCGATCCCGCGCCAGCGCAGGCTGTTGGCCTTCAGCAGAATGTCCGCCGTGAAGCCCCGCAGACCGTTATAGTCAGGCTGATCGAGATTAGACGAAATCACCGGACGCGCCTGTTTCCCCTGGCTTTGCCCGGTCTGCGCGGCATCACTGTCCGTGGCGCTCACCGGCGGCGGTGGCAGCAGGTTTTCCAGGTTGAGCTTGTCAAACTGCAGATCGAGAACCCATTTCGGTTTCGCCTCAAGGATAACGCTCGCCTGCCCTTTCAGGCTGCTGTCATTGGCCTGCAGGTTGAGATTATTCATCTCCAGCTGTTTTTGCTCTTCACGCCAGACGGCCTGCATCGTGCCCTGGCCGGTGATCCCCTGGGCAGGGAGATCGGCCCCCGTCAGTTGCCAGTTCAGCTGCTGGATGTCTGCCGTGAGCTGATGCGGATAATCAGACGCGTTAACGCTGGCATTCAGCGACAGGGTCAAATCGCGCTGATCGCGGTTCACCCGGCCACTAAACTCCAGCGAAGCAAGATGGTGCTCATCCTGCTCCATATTGAGGTTGATATTGCGTACGGTGACCTGCTCATCATCCTCATGCTGGAAAACCAGCACGCTATCGGCCACTTTCAGTTTGCCGATATCGAATGACCAGCCCGTATCCGACGGTTCATCAGGTAAGGTATTTTCCCGCGGCGCAACCGGCGCATCTGCGTTACGCACGGCTTCGGTTTGCTGGGTAAGCTGAATCACCGCGCCTTTTAACATCACCTGGTTGACCTGCAACTGGTGCGAAAAGAGCGGAATCAGCGCCACATCAAGGCGCATATTATCGGCAGACACCAGCGGCTGGGCAGCCCCCGGTGCAGTTAACGACATGCGGCCAGAGAGAATGCTGAGCTGGGGCCAGACGTGCCAGCGCAGCGGCCCATCCAGCTTCAGTTGGTATCCACTGCGGGCCTCGACCTGCCGCACCATATAGGCGCGGAAATCATTCGGGTTAACCAGCAGAACCAACGCTGAAAGGCCAGCCACCAGCACCACCAGCAAAATCATCAGCGTTGTCAGAACTCTTCTCATGGCATCCTCAGTGGACTAACTGATCAGTCTTTATCAATACGGCTGGCAACCGCACCCTGCTGGTCGCGATATTTTGCGTCCTGACGGCGGTTATAAGGACGATCGGCCGGGCCGGTCAGCGGTTCGAAGCTCAGCGCACCAATCATCATACCCGGACGCAGCGCCAGCGGCAGTTTACCGGCGTTGAAAAATTCCAGAACGATACGGCCGGACCAGCCTGGATCGATACGGTGCGCGGTCACGTGTACCATCAGCCCCAGACGCGCCAGAGAAGAGCGGCCATCAAGCCAGCCCACCAGGTCCGCAGGCAGCGTCACCGATTCAAAGGTCACTGCCAGCGCCAGTTCGCCCGGATGCAGATAAAAGGCCTCGCCTTCGTCGATAACGATTTCGTCACTCATCACGCGGTCAAGCGCGGCACTGACTTCATCCTTCGGCCCGCTAAGGTCGATGAACGGTGCGGTATGGCCGCTGAAGGTGCGGAATTTATTCCCCAGCCGCACATCAACGGTAACACCATTGATACGCTCCACGGGTGGACGTGGGGTAATAGACAGGCGGCCTTCATCCAGCCAGGCTTCTATATCGCGATCACAAAGACGCATGGCACTCTCTCCTTTCGTGCATCGTGCCCTGAGGATAACGACTCAGGGCGAAGCAGGTTATCTCTGAACGGTACACAATTCGCGCGGCTTATTCAAAAAACTGGCTGATTTTCGCTTTTAAGATATCAATGGCAATGCGGTTTTTACCCCCGCGCGGCACAATAATATCGGCGTATTGTTTGGATGGTTCAATAAATTGCAGGAACATCGGGCGAACGGTTTTCTGGTACTGCGCCATGACGGAGTCCATTGAACGGCCACGTTCGTTCACGTCGCGCTTGATGCGGCGCATCAGGCAAATATCCAGCGGGGTATCAACAAAAATGGAGAAGTTCATTGACTCGCGCAGACGCGCATCGGTCAGAAGCAGGATGCCTTCGAGGATAATGACCTTCTTCGGCTCAATACGAATCGTTTCCTGCGTGCGGGTATGTTCCACGTAACTATAAACAGGCAGTTCAATCGCCTGGCCGCTCTTCAGCGCTTCTAAATGCTGGAACAGCAAGCTGTGATCCATGGCATTAGGATGGTCATAGTTCGTTTTTACGCGTTCTTCCATCGACAGATGGGATTGATCTTTGTAGTAGCTGTCTTCGGGAATGACGCCGATGTGCTCATCACCAACTTGTTCACGCAGTTCGCGGTAAAGCGTACTGGCAATAAGACTTTTACCTGAAGCCGATGCGCCGGCGATGCCTATAATGACGCACTGATGAGACTTATCAGTCATAAATTTAGCGACCTGATTAACCTGGATGTTAAGGAAGGACGACGCCGGAGCGTCAAACGCGGCAATTATAGGGATTTCACGGACGTGATACCAGTCGAAAGCGCAGGTTATGCGAGACAGGCTGAAAAGTGGCTTAACGTTCCCTGAGTGAAATTTTTACGCGTGTTTTTTCAGCGTTTAACATGATTTTTTTACACACTAACTATTTAATAATTCTATGATGTCAAATTATGAGCAGTCGCCATATGAATTGTAAATTGTTTGTACTAGCATAAACCAAATTAGCACATTCACTCGTCCGGACTTCACTCCTGGCGGCATGGCGTCTCTGGATAAAGCGGTAATGAATAAACAACACCAGCGGGTTTTGGTTACCACCCCACATCCTCTCATGCGACTTGTCTGTCTGGGCCTGGTCACCTTTATCTTTACCCTTTTTTCACTGGAGCTGACCCGCTTCGGCACGCTGTTAGCACCGCTCTGGTTTCCTACCGCCATAATGATGGTGGCGTTTTATCGCCACGCCGGAAAAATGTGGCCCGGCATTGCCCTTGCCTGCTCGTTCGGCAATATTCTGGCCTCGTGGATGCTTTTTTCCTGGTCGTCGATCAATCCGACCTATACCGCCATCAACGTGGTGGAAGCGGTTATTGGTGCGCTATTACTGCGCAAACTGCTCCCCTGGTATAACCCATTGCAGAACCTGAACGACTGGATCCGCCTGGCGATTGGCAGCGCGCTGATCCCCCCGCTGGTCGGCGGCGTTCTGGTGCATTTTCTGGTACCTACTTCTGAGCCACTGCGTAATTTCCTCGTCTGGGTATTGTCTGAAGCCATCGGCGCGCTGGCACTGGTGCCATTAGGATTACTGTTTAAACCGCACTATCTCCTGCGCCATCGTGACCCGAAGCTGCTGCTGGAAACGCTGGTCACCATGGCCGTGACGCTGATGCTCAGTTGGGCGTCGATCACCTGGCTGCCGTGGCCCTTTACCTGCGTTATTGTTCTGCTGATGTGGAGCGCCGTGCGCTTGCCGCGTATGGAAGCCTTTATGGTGTTTCTGGTCACCGTAATGGTGGTTTCCCTGATGATTGCCCGCAACCCTACGGCACTTACCACCCAGCACACCAACGCCATGCTGAATGCGCCGTGGCTGCCGTTTTTGATGCTGCTTCTCCCGGCCAACGTCATGACCATGGTGATGTACGCCTTCCGGGCGGAGCGGAAACATATCACTGAAAGTGAAGAGCGCTTTCGTAACGCGATGGAGTATTCCGCCATCGGGATGGCGCTGGTCAGCATTGAAGGCCAGTGGCTGCAGGCCAACAAGGCGCTGTGTAACTTTCTCGGTTACAGCCAGACAGAGCTACAGTCGCTCACTTTCCAGCAGTTAACCTGGCCGGAAGATCTGCACACCGACCTCGAACAGCTTGAACAACTGATCAACGGGGATATCAACACCTATACCCTGGAGAAGCGTTACTACACCCGCAGCGGAGAAGTGGTCTGGGCGCTGCTTGCTGTCTCGGTGGTGCGCCATGCCGACGGCTCGCCGCTCTATTTCATTGCCCAGATTGAAGATATTAACGATCTGAAACAGACCGAATGGGTCAACAAACGGCTGATGGAACGCATCACCCTCGCCAATGAAGCGGGGGGGATCGGCATCTGGGAGTGGGATCTGGAGCCGGACATCATCAGCTGGGATAAGCGGATGTTTGAGCTGTATGAAATCCCGCCGCACATCAAGCCGACATGGCAGCTCTGGCACGAGAAGATGCTGCCTGAAGATCGCGCCCATGCGGAAAAAGTGCTCCGGGACTCCCTGATCGCGCGCCTGCCGTTTAAGCTGGAGTTCCGGATTCGCGTTAAAGAAGGTGTGCGTCATATTCGCTCTCTGGCGAACCGGGTACTCAATAAACAGGGCGAAGTCGAACGTTTGCTCGGCATCAATATGGACATGACCGAGGTTAAGCAGCTCAACGAGGCCCTGTTCCAGGAAAAAGAGCGTTTGCACATTACTCTCGACTCCATCGGCGAAGCGGTGTTGTGTACCGATGTCGACATGAATGTCACCTTTATGAACCCGGTCGCCGAGAAGATGAGCGGCTGGCTGCAAACCGAGGCCATTGGCCAGCCGGTGCTGAAGGTCCTGCATATCACCTTCGGTGAAAAAGGGCCGCTGATGGAGAATATTCACAGCGGCGATATGTCCCGCGCCGATATCGAACAGGATGTGGTGCTTAACTGCCGTACCGGTGGCTTCTTTGATATCCATTACAGCATCACTCCGCTCAGTACGCTGGACGGGCAAAATATCGGCTCGGTGCTGGTTATTCAGGACGTCACCGAGTCGCGCAAAATGCTGCGTCAGCTCAGCTACAGTGCCTCTCACGATGCCCTCACCCACCTGGCAAACCGGGTCAGCTTCGAAAATCATCTCAAACGGCTACTGCAGACCGTCCAGGAGACGCGCCAGCGTCATGCGCTGGTGTTTATCGATCTCGATCGCTTTAAAGCCGTTAACGATACAGCGGGCCATGCGGCGGGCGATGCCCTGCTGCGGGAGCTGTCGTCATTGATGCTGACCATGCTGCGTTCCAGCGACGTGCTTGCGCGTCTGGGCGGAGACGAATTCGGGTTGCTGCTGCCGGATTGCAATATTGAGAGCGCACGCTATATTGCGGGTCGGCTGATCCACACGATCAACGACTATCACTTTATGTGGGAAGGCCGCCTGCACCGGATCGGCGCCAGCGCGGGGATCACGCTGATTGATGAAAATAATCATCAGGCGTCGGAAGTGATGTCTCAGGCCGACATTGCCTGCTATGCCTCGAAAAACAACGGTCGCGGCGTGGTAACGGTGTACGAACCGCAGCAGGAGCGAACCCACAGTGCGCGCAGCATGATGTCGCTCGATGAACAGTGGCACATGATTAAAGACAATCATCTGATGATGATTGCCCGCAGCGTTGCCTCCCCGCGTATTCCCGAGAGCTGCAACTTCTGGCTGATTTCGTTACGCCTGTGGACCAGCCAGGGTGAAGTTCAGGAAGAGCACGCCTTTCGTTCCGGTCTGGCGGAGCCTGAGCTTTTGCATGCGCTTGACCGCCGTATTTTTAGCGAGTTCTTCCGCGCGTATGCCGCTCCTGTTGCCAGAAAAGGCCTGGGGGTCGCGCTTCCCCTCTCTGCCGCCGGTTTAGCCAGCGCCACGCTGGTTGATGAATTGCTCGACCTTCTGGATAAAGGGCCATTACCGGGTCGTCTGCTGCATCTGGTTATCGCGATCGACGTGGTGGCCGACCCGGATCAGAACATTCAGACGGGGCTGCAAAAGCTCCGCCACGCCGGCTGCCGCGTGGTGTTGAGCCAGGCGGGGCGCGACATGGCACTCTTCAGCCACCTGAGCGCCAACATGGCGGATTATCTGATGCTGGACGCGGAAGTGGTGACCAACGTTCATGGCAATCTGATGGATGAGATGATGGTGACCATCATTCAGGGTCATGCGCAGCGTCTGGGGATGCGTACCATCGCCGGCCCGTGTAACCAGCCCATCATGATGGATACGCTCTCCGGCATCGGCATTGATTTTATTTTTGGTGACACCATCGGCGAGCCGCAGCCGCTGGATCTACTGCTGAATACCAGCTATTTCGCTATCAACTGATGGCGTCCAGCCGTCGGTATACCAGATGTGCAGCAGCGCGTAAGAGCGCCACGGCTGCCAGCGCAGGGCATAGCGACGAATTTGCGCGGGTGTCATGCCGGCAAAGCGCTGCTTGATCAGATAATCATCCGGCAGGAACACGTCTTTCGCCTGCCAGCCGCGCAGGGCAAGGTAATTAGCCGTCCAGCGCCCTATCCCCGGCCGCTGCTGTAACCCCTTCATCCCGGCTTCGATATCCGCAGGCGGAGACAGTGGAAACGTGCCGTCGACCACGGACCGGGCCAGGTGAATCAACGACTCCGCCCGTTTAACCGGCATGCCGAGGGCTTTCAGCGCCAGCGGATCCACCGCAGCCAGCACGTCAGGTGTAGGAAAGGACAGATAACCCGGCGCATCCTTTACCGGTTCACCGCACAGGGCCACCACCCGTGAGGCCAGCTTCGCCGCCATCGCTACGCTGACCAGTTGCCCCAGGATCGCCCGCACGCCCTGCTCGTAGGCATCCATGGCCCCCGGTAAACGCAGCCCCGGACGCGCGGCCCCCAGTTCGCCCAGCGCATTCTGAATTTGCCGCGGATCGCAGGCGAGATCAAACAGACGCCCGATGCGCTCAAGGCAGATCTGCGCAACCGGGACTAATCCCGGGCTGAGCGTCACGTTGAGCGTGTGGCTGTTCAGATCCGGGGTGACGCGAAAGATCCCCTGATGCCGCTGGCAGGTGTAACTGCGCTCGTAGTAGCTGTCGGTAACCGTCTCAATGCCCTCTACCGCACGCGCGCCAAGAAAGCCAAACATCCATTGCCAGTCGTAAGGGGGTTGCCAGGTCAGGGTATACATCGTCGCTCCTTTTTTGTTCCCCTCAGCATAAACCGAAAGACCTTGTTTCGCCTTGCTTTCATATTCCTGTTGTCGCCAGACGGGCATTCCGCTAAAGTCTCGCCCCTTCTCACTGGCATGGGGATTAAACGTGTTTATTGGATTCGACTACGGTACGGCAAACTGTTCGGTTGCGATTATGCAAAACGGACAACCACAGCTCCTGAAAATGGAAAACGAGAGCACGCTGCTGCCGTCAATGCTCTGCGCACCCACGCGTGAAGCGGTCAGCGAATGGCTGTTCCGCCATCATCAGGTTCCGGCCACGGCGGCGGAATCACAGGCTTTGCTGCGCCGGGCAGTCAGTTTTAACCGCGAGGAAGATATCGACGTCACCCCGTCGAGCGTCCAGTTCGGCCTCTCTTCACTCGGGCATTACATTGAAGATCCGGAAGAGGTTTACTTCGTTAAATCGCCAAAGTCGTTTCTCGGTGCCAGCGGCCTGAAGCCGCAGCAGGTGGCGATGTTTGAAGATCTGGTCTGCGCCATGATGCTGCACATTCGCAATCAGGCGCAAACCCAGGTACCGGAGGCGATCGATCAGGCGGTCATTGGCCGTCCGATCAACTTCCAGGGGCTGGGTGGCGACGAGGCCAACCAGCAGGCGCAGGGGATCCTTGAACGAGCTGCACACCGCGCGGGCTTTCGCGACGTGGTATTCCAGTATGAGCCGGTGGCGGCGGGGCTGGATTTTGAAGCCACGCTGACAGAAGAGAAGCGCGTGCTGGTGGTGGATATCGGTGGGGGGACGACCGACTGCTCGCTCTTGCTAATGGGGCCGCAGTGGCATAACCGTCGTGACCGCGAAAACAGCCTGCTGGGGCACAGCGGCTGCCGCGTGGGCGGTAACGATCTGGATATCGCCCTTGCATTCAAGAGCCTGATGCCGCTGCTGGGCATGGGCGGGCAAACGGAAAAAGGGATCGCCCTGCCGATCCTGCCCTGGTGGAATGCTATCGCCATCAACGACGTCCCCGCGCAGAGTGATTTTTACAGCACCGCGAACGGCCGCTTCCTGAACGATATGGTGCGCGATGCCCGGGAGGCTGACAAGGTCGCCCTGCTCTACAAAGTCTGGCGTCAGCGTCTGAGTTATCGCGTGGTGCGTACTGCCGAAGAGAGCAAAATCGCCCTCTCCGATCGCCCGGATCACGCGGTTTCCTTGCCGTTTATCAGTGAAGATCTGGCAACCGCCATTTCTCAGGAAGGACTGGAAACCGCGCTCGCTCAGCCGCTTCAGCGTATTCTGGAGCAGGTCCAGCTGGCGCTGGAGAACGGCAAAGAGAAGCCGGACGTGATTTACCTGACCGGCGGTAGCGCGCGTTCGCCGCTGATCAAGAAAGCGCTGGCAGAACAGCTGCCGGGCATTCCGATTGCCGGCGGCGATGACTTTGGCTCCGTCACGGCGGGGCTGGCGCGCTGGGCGCAGGTGATGTTTAGCTAACGTTGGTGCGGTCTGGTGCCCTCTCCCACGGGGAGAGGGTCAAAACCGCGGCGCTACTCTCAGACCATTCCTGACAGTCTTCCATATTTCCTCCATTTTTCCGCTGTGTTAGCTGACTAAACTAGTATCATTCCCCGAAGTGTTTCAGGATGAGAACGTATAACGATGAAAGGCAGTCATAAATCCCGCTGGGCAATCGCCGCAGGTATCATTGTGGTGGTCCTTGCCGCCGCCTGGTACTGGCACAATCAATCTGCAACGTCTTCTGCTCCGGCAGGCGCCAGCAGTCAGCCGCAACGCCCTGCGGGCGGGGGGCGCCACGGTATGCGCGGCGGCGCGCTGGCACCGGTTCAGGCAGCTACCGCGGTGAATAAAGCCGTTCCGCGCTATCTCACCGGTCTCGGGACCATTACCGCCGCTAACACCGTCACGGTACGCAGCCGCGTCGACGGTCAGCTCATGGCGATCCACTTCCAGGAAGGTCAGCAGGTGAAAGCTGGCGATTTACTGGCTGAAATCGACCCAAGCCAGTTTAAGGTCGCCCTCGCCCAGGCTCAGGGACAGCTGGCGAAAGACAAAGCCACGCTCGCTAACGCCCGGCGCGATCTGGCGCGCTATCAGCAGCTGGTGAAAACCAACCTGGTCTCTCGTCAGGAGCTGGACACGCAGCAGTCGCTGGTCAGCGAAACGCAGGGCACCATCAAAGCTGACGAAGCCGCGGTGGCCAGCGCACAGCTGCAGCTGGACTGGAGCCGCATCACCGCGCCGATTGACGGGCGCGTTGGCCTCAAGCAGGTCGATATCGGCAACCAGATCTCAAGCGGTGACACTACGGGCATCGTGGTGATCACCCAGACCCACCCGATTGATTTAGTCTTTACCCTGCCGGAAAGCGAAATTGCGACGGTGGTGCAGGCGCAGAAAGCCGGAAAGGGGCTGGTGGTGGAAGCCTGGGACCGTACCAACAAGCAGAAGTTAAGCGAAGGTTCTTTGCTTAGCCTGGATAACCAGATCGACACCACCACCGGCACCATCAAGCTGAAAGCGCGCTTTAACAACCAGGATGACGCCCTCTTCCCGAATCAGTTTGTGAATGCGCGCATGCTGGTGGCGACCGAAGAAAACGCGGTGGTGATCCCTGCCGCTGCGCTGCAGATGGGTAACGAAGGCAACTTCGTCTGGGTGCTCAACAGCGACAATAAAGTCAGCAAGCACCTGGTGAAAACCGGGATTCAGGACAGCCAGACGGTGGTGATCAGCGCAGGCCTTTCAGCAGGCGACCGCGTGGTCACCGACGGCATTGACCGTCTGACCGAAGGGGCCAAAGTCGAAGTGGTTGAACCTGCGAAACAGGGAGCGAATTCCTGATGCAGGTGATGCCCCCAGGCTCTACAGGTGGGCCATCACGCCTGTTTATTCTGCGCCCTGTTGCCACCACGCTGCTGATGGTGGCGATCCTGCTCGCCGGGATTATCGGCTATCGCTTCCTGCCCGTCTCGGCGCTGCCGGAAGTGGATTATCCCACCATTCAGGTCGTTACCCTCTATCCTGGCGCCAGCCCGGATGTGGTGACCTCCGCCATCACCGCCCCGCTGGAGCGCCAGTTTGGTCAGATGTCGGGCCTGAAACAGATGTCCTCGCAAAGTTCCGGCGGTGCATCGGTGGTAACGCTGCAGTTCCAGCTCTCGCTTTCGCTGGACGTGGCCGAGCAGGAGGTGCAGGCTGCGATCAACGCCGCCACCAACCTGCTGCCGTCAGACCTGCCTAACCCGCCGGTTTACAGCAAAGTGAACCCGGCGGATCCGCCGATCATGACTCTTGCCGTGACCTCTTCCGCCATGCCGATGACCCAGGTGGAAGACATGGTCGAAACCCGCGTGGCGCAGAAAATTTCCCAGGTCTCCGGCGTCGGGCTGGTGACGCTGGCGGGCGGGCAACGCCCGGCGGTGCGCGTGAAGCTTAATGCGCAGGCCATCGCTGCGCTGGGGCTGACCAGCGAAACCATCCGCACCGCCATCAGCAATGCCAACGTCAATTCGGCAAAAGGCTCGCTGGATGGTCCAACCCGTGCCGTCACGCTCTCGGCCAACGATCAGATGCAGTCTGCCGATGAGTACCGTCAGCTGATTATCGCTTACCAGAACGGCGCGCCGGTGCGTCTGGGTGACGTCGCCACCGTAGAACAAGGCGCGGAAAACAGCTGGCTGGGTGCGTGGGCCAACAAACAGCAGGCGATTGTGATGAACGTGCAGCGCCAGCCGGGCGCCAACATCATTGAAACCGCCGACAGCATTCGCACCATGCTCCCGCAGCTGATCGACAGCCTGCCCAAATCGGTCACTGTGAAGGTGCTTTCCGACCGAACCACCAACATTCGCGCATCGGTCACCGACACCCAGTTTGAGCTGATGCTGGCGATTGCGCTGGTGGTGATGATCATTTATCTGTTCCTGCGCAACGTCCCGGCAACCATCATTCCCGCCGTTGCCGTGCCGCTCTCGCTGGTGGGGACATTTGCCGTGATGGTGTTCCTCGATTTTTCGATCAACAACCTGACGCTGATGGCGCTCACCATCGCCACCGGCTTCGTGGTGGATGATGCCATCGTCGTGATCGAGAACATCTCGCGTTATATCGAGAAAGGCGAAAAACCGCTGGCCGCTGCGCTGAAAGGAGCGGGCGAGATCGGATTTACCATTATCTCGCTGACCTTCTCGCTGATTGCGGTGCTGATCCCGCTGCTGTTTATGGGCGATATCGTCGGGCGACTGTTCCGTGAATTCGCCGTCACGCTGGCGGTCGCCATTCTGATCTCTGCCGTGGTGTCGCTAACCCTGACGCCAATGATGTGCGCCCGCATGCTGAGCCATGAATCCCTGCGCAAGCAAAACCGCTTCTCCCGCGCCTCTGAGCGGATGTTCGAGCGGATTATTGCCGCCTACGGTCGCGTGCTGGCGAAAGTCCTCAACCACCCGTGGGCGACGCTCGGCGTGGCGCTCGGCACGCTGGCGCTCAGCGTCATGCTGTGGATCGTTATCCCGAAAGGCTTCTTCCCGATCCAGGACAACGGCATTATTCAGGGCACGCTTCAGGCGCCGCAGTCGGTCTCCTTCGCCAGCATGGCGCAGCGTCAGCAGCAGGTGTCTGAGATCATCATGAAAGATCCGGCGGTAGAAAGCCTGACCGCGTACGTGGGGGTCGATGGCACCAACCCGTCACTCAACAGTGCGCGTCTGCAGATCAACCTCAAGCCGCTGGATGACCGCGACGATCGGGTCAACGCCGTCATTGAGCGGCTACAAACTGCCGTGGCGCGCGTGCCGGGCATTGAACTTTACCTGCAGCCGATTCAGGATTTGACCATCGATACCCAGGTCAGCCGCACGCAATACCAGTTCACGCTCCAGGCCACCAGCCTTGACGCGCTGAGCACGTGGGTACCGCAACTGGTTAACAAACTCAAGGCGCTGCCGCAGCTTTCTGACGTCAGCAGCGACTGGCAGGACAAAGGGCTGGCGGCGTATGTTAACGTCAATCGCGATACCGCCAGCCGTCTGGGTATCACCATGTCCGACGTGGATAACGCGCTCTATAACGCCTTCGGCCAGCGCCTTATCTCCACCATTTATACCCAGGCGAATCAGTATCGCGTGGTGCTGGAACACAACACCGACAACACGCCCGGCCTGGCCGCGCTGGACTCGGTGCGCCTGACCAGCAAAGACGGCGGCATTGTGCCGTTAAGCGCCATTGCCAGCGTGGAGGAGCGCTATACGCCGCTGTCGATTAACCATCTCGATCAGTTCCCGTCCACCACCATCTCGTTCAACGTACCGGACAACTATTCGCTGGGCGAAGCAGTCGAGGCCATTCTGGGCGCGGAGAAAGAACTTAACTTCCCGTCCGATATTCAGACCCAGTTCCAGGGCAGCACCCTGGCGTTCCAGGCTGCGTTGGGCAATACCATCTGGCTGATCGTGGCTGCGGTGGTGGCGATGTACATCGTCCTCGGGGTGCTGTACGAAAGCTTTATTCACCCGATCACCATCCTCTCTACCCTGCCGACCGCCGGGGTGGGTGCGCTACTGGCCCTGATGCTGGCGGGCAGCGAACTGGACGTCATCGCAATTATCGGCATCATCCTGCTTATCGGGATTGTGAAGAAAAACGCCATCATGATGATCGATTTCGCCCTTGCCGCCGAGCGCGAGCAGGGCATGTCGCCGCGTGACGCCATTTTCCAGGCGTGCCTGCTGCGTTTTCGTCCAATCCTGATGACCACGCTCGCCGCCCTGTTAGGTGCGTTGCCGCTGATGCTCAGCACTGGTGTCGGTGCGGAGCTGCGTCGTCCGCTGGGTATCGGCATGGTCGGCGGTCTGCTGGTGAGCCAGGTACTGACGCTGTTCACCACGCCGGTCATTTATCTGCTGTTTGACCAACTGGCTCTGTGGACTAAAAGCCGCTTCCCGAAACGTGAAGAGGAGGCGTAAGTGAAGTTTTTCGCCCTCTTCATTTACCGCCCGGTGGCGACGATTTTAATCTCGCTCGCCATTACGCTGTGCGGCGTGCTGGGCTTTCGCCTGCTGCCGGTTGCCCCCCTGCCGCAGGTGGATTTTCCGGTGATCATGGTCAGCGCATCGCTGCCGGGCGCGTCGCCGGAAACGATGGCCTCGTCGGTTGCCACGCCACTGGAACGCTCGCTCGGGCGGATTGCGGGAATCAACGAGATGACCTCCAGCAGTTCGCTGGGCAGCACGCGCATCATTCTGGAATTTAGCTTTGACCGGGATATTAACGGTGCGGCGCGTGACGTGCAGGCGGCGATCAACGCCGCGCAAAGCCTGCTGCCGAGCGGGATGCCGAGCCGCCCGACCTACCGTAAAGCCAACCCGTCCGACGCGCCGATCATGATCCTGACGCTGACCTCAGACACCTACTCGCAGGGGCAGCTCTACGACTTTGCTTCAACCCAGCTGGCGCAAACCATTGCCCAGATTGACGGCGTGGGGGATGTGAGCGTCGGCGGCAGCTCCCTGCCCGCCGTTCGCGTCGGCCTGAATCCGGAGGCGCTGTTTAACCAGGGCGTGTCGCTGGACGATGTGCGCTCCGCCATCAGCAGCGCCAACGTGCGCAGGCCGCAGGGGGCGATAGAGAACACCAGCCACCGCTGGCAGATCCAGACCAACGACGAACTCAAAACCGCAGCGGAATATCAGCCGCTCATCATCCACTATAATAACGGCGCGGCGGTGCGCTTAAGCGACGTGGCCAGCGTCACCAACTCGGTGCAGGACGTGCGCAACGCCGGGATGACCAACGCCAAACCGGCCATTTTGCTGATGATCCGCAAGCTGCCGGAAGCCAATATTATCGAAACGGTAAACAGCATTCGGGCGCGTCTGCCGGAGTTGCAGGAGACCATCCCGGCCGCCATTGATTTGCAGATTGCTCAGGATCGCTCGCCGACCATTCGTGCCTCGCTTGAAGAGGTGGAACAAACGCTGGTGATCTCCGTGGCACTGGTGATCCTGGTGGTATTCCTGTTCCTGCGCTCCGGACGGGCAACGCTGATCCCGGCGGTGGCCGTGCCTGTCTCGCTGATTGGCACCTTTGCCGCCATGTACCTGTGCGGCTTTAGCCTCAACAACCTGTCGCTGATGGCGCTGACCATCGCCACCGGTTTTGTGGTGGATGACGCCATCGTGGTGCTGGAGAATATTTCCCGCCACCTGGAAGCGGGCGTGAAGCCGCTGCAGGCCGCCCTGCAGGGGACGCGTGAAGTAGGCTTCACGGTGCTCTCCATGAGCCTGTCGCTGGTGGCGGTATTCCTGCCGCTGCTGCTGATGGGCGGGCTGCCGGGCAGATTACTGCGCGAGTTTGCCGTCACGCTCTCCGTGGCGATAGGTATCTCGCTGGTTATCTCGCTCACGCTCACGCCGATGATGTGCGGCTGGATGCTCAAGCGCAGCAAACCACATTCGCAGCCGCGTCGCAAAGGGTTTGGCCGTTTCCTGATGGCAATGCAGGAAGGGTACGGTAAGTCCCTGAAGTGGGTGCTCAACCATACGCGGATTGTCGGTCTGGTGCTTATCAGCACCATTGTGCTCAACGTCTGGCTGTATATCTCCATCCCGAAAACCTTCTTCCCGGAACAGGACACCGGGGTACTGATGGGCGGCATCCAGGCTGACCAGAGTATTTCCTTCCAGGCGATGCGCGGCAAGCTGCAGGATTTTATGAAGATCATCCGCGAAGACAAGGCAGTGGATAACGTCACCGGCTTTACCGGCGGGTCACGCGTTAACAGCGGGATGATGTTTATCACCCTTAAGCCGCGCGGCGAGCGCAATGAAACGGCGCAGCAGGTGATAGACCGGCTGCGAATGAAGCTCGCCAAAGAGCCAGGCGCCAACCTGTTTTTGATGGCCGTTCAGGATATCCGCGTGGGCGGGCGTCAGGCGAACGCCAGCTACCAGTACACCCTGCTCTCTGACGATCTGGCCGCGCTGCGCGAGTGGGAGCCGAAGATCCGTAAAGCGCTGGCCGCCCTGCCGCAGCTCGCGGACGTGAACTCAGACCAACAGGACAACGGGGCAGAAATGGCGTTGACCTACGATCGTGAAACCATGTCACGGCTGGGCATTAACGTAGAAGCCGCCAACAGCCTGCTGAATAACGCCTTTGGTCAGCGCGAGATTTCCACCATCTATCAGCCAATGAATCAGTACAAGGTGGTGATGGAAGTGGACCCGCGCTATACCCAGGACATCAGCGCGCTGGATAAAATGTTTGTGATCAACAACGACGGTAAGGCGATCCCGCTCTCTTACTTCGCCAGCTGGCGACCTGCCAATGCACCGCTCTCTGTTAACCATCAGGGGCTGTCGGCAGCATCCACGATCTCCTTTAACCTGCCCACCGGCTCGTCGCTTTCCGAGGCCAGCGAGGCCATTAACCGTGCCATGACCCAGCTTGGCGTGCCATCTACCGTGCGCGGCAGTTTTGCCGGGACCGCGCAGGTCTTCCAGGAGACGATGAATTCGCAGGTGATTTTGATTCTGGCGGCCATTGCCACGGTCTACATCGTGCTTGGCGTACTGTATGAGAGCTACGTCCATCCGCTGACCATTCTCTCGACGCTGCCGTCAGCAGGCGTGGGGGCGCTGCTGGCGCTGGAGCTGTTTGGCGCGCCGTTTAGCCTCATCGCCTTAATCGGGATCATGCTGTTAATCGGTATTGTGAAGAAAAACGCCATCATGATGGTGGACTTTGCGCTGGAGGCTCAGCGTAACGGCAATCTGACGCCAGAAGAGGCGATCTTCCAGGCCTGCCTGCTGCGTTTTCGCCCGATTATGATGACCACGCTGGCGGCGCTGTTTGGCGCGCTGCCGCTGGTGATCTCCGGTGGCGATGGTTCAGAGCTGCGCCAGCCGCTGGGGATCACTATCGTCGGTGGGCTGGTGATGAGCCAGCTGCTGACGCTCTACACCACGCCGGTGGTCTATCTGTTCTTTGACCGCCTGCGGCTGCGTTTTTCACGTAAAAACAGAACCACGGTGACCGGGTAAATGACTGATCTTCCCAGTAACGTTCGCTGGCAATTATGGATAGTGGCCTTCGGCTTTTTTATGCAGTCGCTGGATACGACCATCGTCAACACCGCCCTCCCCTCAATGGCAAAAAGCCTGGGGGAGAACCCGCTGCACATGCACATGGTGATTGTCTCCTACGTACTGACGGTTGCCGTGATGCTCCCTGCCAGCGGATGGCTGGCGGACAAAGTGGGAGTGCGGAATATCTTCTTCAGCGCCATCGTGCTGTTTACCGTGGGGTCGCTGTTTTGCGCAATGGCGAATACGCTGGATCAGCTGGTGATGGCGCGCGTTCTGCAGGGCGTCGGTGGGGCCATGATGGTGCCTGTCGGGCGGCTGACGGTGATGAAGATAGTGCCACGCGAGCAGTATATGGCGGCAATGACCTTTGTGACCTTACCCGGCCAGGTGGGCCCTCTGCTGGGCCCGGCGCTGGGCGGGATCCTCGTGGAGTATGCCTCCTGGCACTGGATTTTCCTCATCAACCTGCCGGTGGGCATTATTGGCGCTATCGCCACCCTGGCGCTGATGCCCAACTACACCCTGCAGACGCGGCGCTTTGATGTCCTCGGTTTTCTGTTGCTCGCCACCGGTATGGCGACGTTGACCCTCGCCCTCGACGGGCAAAAAGGGTTGGGGATTTCGTCCCTGACGCTGGCCGTTCTGGTCGTCATCGGAGTGAGCGCCATTCTGTGGTATCTGTGGCACGCCAGAGGAAATGAGCGCGCGCTGTTCAGTCTGTCACTGTTTAAAAATTCCACCTACCGTATTGGGCTGCTCGGCAGCTTTGCGGGACGCGTCGGCAGTGGCATGCTGCCGTTTATGACGCCCGTCTTCCTGCAAATCGGTATGGGCTTTTCACCGTTTCACGCGGGGCTGATGATGATCCCGATGGTACTGGGCAGCATGGGAATGAAGCGCATTGTGGTGCAGGTAGTCAACCGCTTTGGCTATCGCCACGTGCTGGTGGCCGCTACGCTGGGGCTGGCACTGGTCAGTCTGCTGTTTATGGCTGTAGCGCTGATGGGCTGGTACTACGCCCTGCCGCTGGTGCTGTTCTGCCAGGGCATTATTAACGCCATGCGCTTCTCCTCAATGAATACCCTGACGCTGAAAGACCTGCCGGATGAACTGGCAAGCAGCGGCAACAGTCTGCTGTCGATGATCATGCAGCTCTCCATGAGCGTGGGGGTCACCCTTGCCGGTTTACTGCTCGGCATGTACGGTCAGCACCATCTCAGCATCGACACGCCGGTGGCGCATCAGGTCTTTTTATACACGTATCTCAGCATGGCGGTTATCATCGCCCTGCCCGCTTTCATCTTCGCCCGCGTGCCGGATGATACCAGCAAGAACGTCGTGATTAGGCGCGGCAAAAGGAGAGGCTCATGAAATTCTGGCGTCCGGGTATTACCGGCAAGCTTTTTGTGGCGATATTTGCCACCTGTATCGTTCTGCTGGTTACCATGCACTGGGCGGTGCGGATCAGCTTTGAGCGCGGCTTTATTGATTACATCAAACACGGCAACGAGCAGCGCCTGCAGGGGCTGAGCGATGCGCTAAGCGAACAGTATGCCCTGCACGGGAACTGGCGTTTTTTACGCAACAACGACCGTTTTATTTTCCAGATCCTGCGTTCGCTGGAGCACGATAGCGGCGAAGATCGTCCCGGCCCGGGCATGCCGCCGCACGGCTGGCGCACTCAGTTCTGGGTGATTGACCAGGATATGCGCACGCTGGTTGGCCCGCGTTCACCCATCCCGCCGGACGGCACCCGGCGGGCGATTAAAGTCAATAACGCCACCGTTGGCTGGGTTATCGCCTCCCCGGTGGAGCGGCTGACGCGCAACACCGATATCAACTTTGACCGCCAGCAGCGCCGGACAAGCTGGCTGATTGTCGCCCTCTCCACCCTGCTGGCCGCGCTTGCCACCTTCCCGCTGGCGCGGGGTCTGCTCGCCCCGGTGAAACGGCTGGTAGAGGGCACGCATAAACTGGCCGCCGGGGATTTTTCCACCCGCGTGGACACCCGCAGCCAGGATGAACTGGGCAAGCTGGCACAGGATTTTAACCAGCTCGCCAGTACTCTGGAGAAAAACCAGCAGATGCGCCGCGATTTTATGGCCGATATTTCGCACGAGCTGCGCACCCCGCTGGCGGTGCTGCGCGGCGAACTGGAGGCCATTCAGGACGGCGTGCGCCAGTTTACGCCCGAATCGGTAGCCTCCCTGCAGGCGGAAGTGGGTACGCTGACCAAACTGGTGGACGATCTGCACCAGCTCTCCATGTCAGACGAAGGGGCGCTGGCCTACCAGAAAGCACCGGTGGATGTGATCAACATTCTGGAGGTGATCAGCGGGGCTTTCCGCGAACGTTTTGCCAGCCGCAACCTGACCATTGATCTCTCCCTGCCGGACAGTGCGGTGGTGTTTGGCGATAAAGATCGTCTGATGCAGCTCTTCAACAATCTGCTGGAAAACAGCCTGCGCTACACCGACAGCGGTGGCGGACTGCACATCTCCGGCAAACAGGAAAACGGCCGCTTCGCCCTCACCTTTGCCGACTCCGCTCCTGGCGTTCAGGATGCGCAGCTGGAAAAACTGTTTGAACGTTTTTATCGCACCGAAGGCTCACGCAACCGCGCCAGCGGCGGCTCCGGGCTGGGGCTGGCGATTTGCGTTAATATCGTCGAGGCGCATAATGGCACCCTCCGTGCCGCCCATTCGCCTTTTGGCGGGGTTAGCATTACAGTAGAGTTACCGCTGGAACGGGATTTATCGAGAGAAGCATGACCGAATTACCGATTGACGAAAACACGCCACGCATTCTGATTGTGGAAGACGAGCCTAAGCTTGGGCAGTTACTGATCGACTATTTACGAGCAGCCAGCTACGCCCCGTCGCTTATCAGCCATGGCGATCAGGTGTTGCCGTACGTGCGCCAGACGCCGCCGGATCTGATCCTGCTGGATTTGATGCTCCCCGGCACCGACGGCCTGACCCTGTGCCGGGAAATTCGTCGCTTCTCCGACGTGCCGATTGTCATGGTGACGGCAAAAATCGAAGAAATCGACCGCCTGCTGGGCCTCGAAATTGGCGCGGACGATTACATCTGCAAACCCTACAGCCCGCGTGAAGTCGTCGCCCGCGTGAAAACCATTCTTCGCCGCTGTAAACCGCAGCGCGAACTGCAGATGCTGGACGCCGAAAGCCCGCTGATTGTCGACGAGAGCCGCTTCCAGGCAAGCTGGCGCAGCAAACTTCTGGATCTCACGCCTGCTGAGTTCCGCCTGCTGAAGACCCTTTCCCACGAACCGGGGAAAGTGTTCTCTCGCGAGCAGTTGCTGAACCACCTGTATGACGATTACCGCGTGGTGACTGACCGCACCATCGACAGCCACATCAAAAACCTGCGCCGCAAGCTGGAAGCGCTCGACGCCGAACAGTCATTTATTCGCGCGGTGTATGGCGTGGGGTATCGATGGGAAGCGGATGCGTGCAGGATTGCGTGACACCCCACCTCTGAAACCCGCCACCAGGCGGGTTTTTCTTTTCTGGAATCAATTCAGGAATCAACCATACTCTTTTTACCGGTTCGTTTACTTATAACTGGTACGGATAAGTTAACTGTCGATCAAGGAGTTCCTATGTCTGGTTGGTTCGAATTAAACAAGAGCAGTGATGGTCAATTCAGGTTTGTGCTGAAAGCGGGAAACGGAGAGATTATTCTTACCAGTGAGCTTTACACCAGTAAAAGTGCCGCTGAGAACGGTATTGCTTCCGTACGCACGAACAGCCCGCAGGATGAGCGTTACGAAAAGAAAACCGCCTCTAACGGTAAGTTCCATTTCAATCTTAAGGCGGGCAACCATCAGGTGATTGGCAGCAGCCAGCTGTATGCGACCGAACAATCGCGTGATAAGGGCATCGCCTCAGTCAAAACCAACGGTTCTACCCAGACGGTAAAAGACAATACCTGACAACCCGAAGCACGCCGGGTGAGCGGTGACGCGACCCGGCGCTTTACCTCCCCGTCACGCAGCGCTACAATGCCCGCCCTTAAAGTGGGGGATCTCCCCTTACCGCTGCACCTGGTGCACGCGGATCTGACCTGTCATCAGAACGAGAACAAACATGTTTAAACCGGAACTCCTTTCCCCGGCGGGAACGCTGCAAAATATGCGTTACGCTTTCGCTTATGGTGCCGACGCCGTCTACGCGGGCCAGCCGCGCTACTCGCTGCGCGTGCGCAACAACGAATTCAACCACGAGAACCTGCAGCTCGGCATCAACGAAGCGCATGCCCTGGGCAAAAAATTCTACGTGGTGGTGAACATCGCGCCGCATAACGCCAAGCTGAAAACATTCATCCGTGACCTGAAGCCGGTGGTGGATATGGGGCCGGATGCGCTGATCATGTCGGACCCGGGTTTAATCATGCTGGTTCGGGAGAACTTCCCGGAGATGGATATTCACCTCTCCGTGCAGGCTAACGCCGTGAACTGGGCGACGGTGAAGTTCTGGAAACAGATGGGGCTGACCCGCGTCATTCTGTCGCGTGAACTGTCCCTCGACGAGATTGAAGAGATCCGCACCCAGGTGCCGGATATGGAAATCGAAATTTTTGTTCACGGTGCGCTGTGCATGGCCTACTCCGGGCGTTGCCTGCTCTCCGGTTACATCAACAAGCGCGACCCGAACCAGGGCACCTGCACCAACGCCTGCCGCTGGGAATATAACGTCCAGGAAGGCAAAGAGGACGACATCGGGAATATCGTCCACAAGCATGAGCCGATCCCGGTCACTCACGTAGAGCCTACGCTGGGCATCGGCGCGCCAACCGACAGCGTGTTTATGATTGAAGAGGCCAAACGTCCGGGCGAGTACATGACCGCCTTTGAAGACGAGCATGGCACGTACATCATGAACTCAAAAGATCTGCGCGCCGTCGCCCACGTTGAACGTCTGACCCAGATGGGCGTGCACTCCCTGAAAATTGAAGGCCGCACCAAATCCTATTACTACTGCGCGCGTACCGCACAGGTGTACCGCAAAGCGATTGACGACGCGGCAGCCGGTAAACCGTTCGACACCAGCCTGCTGGAAACTCTGGAAGGTCTGGCGCACCGCGGCTATACCGAAGGTTTCCTGCGTCGTCATACCCATGACGACTACCAGAACTACGAGCACGGCTACTCCGTGTCTGAGCGTCAGCAGTTTGTCGGCGATTTTACCGGCGAGCGCAAAGGTGCGCTGGCCGCCGTGGCGGTGAAAAACAAGTTCACCAAAGGCGACAGCCTGGAGCTGATGACCCCGCAGGGCAACATGAACTTCACGCTGGAACACCTGGAGAACGGCAAAGGCGAAGCGATTGAGGTTGCGCCGGGCAATGGCCATACCGTCTGGCTGCCGGTACCGGAAGAGGTGGAGCTGGAGTTCGCCCTGCTGATGCGCAATTTCAACGGTGAAAGCACCCGAAATCCGCATAGTAAATAGTCAACCAGGGAAATTTTTTCATGCCGGGAAAATTCTTAGAATCGGATCACATACCGCTTCGTTCAATACGGGTATTATCCCCAGCGCTGAAAAACATAACCCATAAATGCTAGCTGTACCAGGAACCACCTCCTTAGCCCGCGTAATCTCCCTTACGTGGGCTTATTTTTTCGCTTTAATAAAATGAAATAAAAGGATTTGTTTCTGGTCACGCTCACCCAATACCCACATCGATATAAGACCGCATGAGCACTGAGAGAGCCCCGAACCGCACCAGCGACGGAGCAGGCTGGCAAACACGGGAATTAAGACGAATGCAAACTCATGCAACCGATGCATGCGCGACTTAAAACGGGAAAATTGCGAAAAATGGCATAAAAAAACCGGCACTTTGAATGCCGGTCTTATGGCTTCATTCAGGCGTCAGTTCTGCCATGAAATGATGTCGTCCAGACCTGAGAGCAGGTCTGGCAAATAGCTTTCATCAATATCGAAGGAATCCTCAAGCGTAATACTGTCAGCATGGTTTTCAGGCTTCAGTACCATGCTGACGCCAACATCTCCGGCAAAATGTGCCTGATGAAACTTAAGCACAACCTGCTCGAATGCCGAGGTTAAATTAATATCCTTAAATTTCGCCCCTGTTTTTAAGGCCTGATGGAAGCCATGGATATCATGCCTGAACTGCTCTAACTGACCGACAAAAAACTCTGCAGCAAACGCCGTTTTTAAGGCAGGGATTGAGAATTCAACCCATACCATAATACGGCTATAAGCTGGCTCCTCGGGCTCAGTCAGCCTTTCATAAGGCGTTAATTTAAGGTGTCTGTCACCGCTTGTGATATCTATCATGATCCCTCCTTACGGCATGTACTGAAAATGCATGATAGTCCAGTCAGTTTCTCTGACCAAAACCTCAAGACGATAAGACTTATAAATATAAGTGCCTTTATTTTGCCTGTCTTCCACAAGCTTATACATACGCGCTTCGTACCGGAAAAGCCCAGGCTTTTTTAGTGGGTCTGGCGTTCTGGTACCATAACGAATGGCCTTTTCCTGAATCTGTAAAGGCACATAACGACCTGGGGTCAGCATAATGGACGTTTTTACTTCAATCTACCTTTCTTAACTCTGGTTTTATCGACTTAGAAGCTAACGCCTCGCGGGGCCCATTGTTCAACACCATCAGCGATGAAAGAGAGTTTTCAGCACCGGGGCGTTTGCTATCGTCGACGTGGCGGAGGAATCATTGCAGTTGCTCTTAGCATGAGTTGTTAAACACCATTTCAAACTCCTCAGCCTTTGTGGGAAGTGCTATCTCAGGTAATATCAGAAATCCGCAGAATGTTGTACAAACGGGTAAATACATTTTTGGTTTAATTCAGTCTTTTTCATTTACAGGAAGTTAATAACCCAGCCATGATGAAATACATTAAAAATAGCCTCGCATTAAGTGCTGTGGTTAAAAGTAAAATGGCGACCGTTGATCTCCATCAGCTTGAGCCATTAAAAGAGGAGTTAAAAGCGCAGTTTGGCGTTCCTGTGGGTGTACATATGACAGGAATTCCTTTGGCATTGAGTACCTTACTTGCTATTTTTTGCTACGCCATGCTGCAGGTTTCCCTCTGGTTGCTGCTGTTTCGCTGGCTCGAACTGCCAGAGTTTAAAGTCATGATGGGAGTATTCAGTGCAGCAAGTGTGTATTGTCTGGCAGTGATGAGCACGATGTTTATGACGACACGGGGTTCTTTGTCTGGATATAAACTGCATATTTTGTCATTACGCTGACAGGCTTGATGAGCATCGTTTATTTCCTCTCGACATGGATTTTGCTTTTATTCGGCCCCGTTGACAATTACACGCCGCAAATAACCTCTTTATTGGGTCTGGGATTTTTCTGTCTGAATATCATGTGGATGAATACATCGATTTTTTACCGTTCCATTGCGCTAACGCTACATAACCGTGTCTGGCGTAAGCAGTTGAAAATTGAGGAAAAGCAAATGTCAGGCTCAAACGATAACCGCAAGTGACAGGAGCATGCCTTATAAGCGCTACGGGCTTCGTTTGGCGGTATAGCGGTCCCGCTTACGCAGCCTTATTTTTCCCTTTCATCCTGTTCTTACCCGCTTTTTTCCTCACTGCTATACACTCTTACTAACGCTAAAAAAGGGAGCAGCGAGGATGGCAACCTATCCAGACAGTTTATTGATTCTCAATGGTAAAAGTGCAGGCAACGATCTGCTGCGTCAGGCAATCACTGATTTGCGGGAAGACGGGGCGCGGATCCATGTACGAGTCACGTGGGAAAAAGGCGACGCGGCACGGTATATCCATGAAGGCCTGACGTTGGGCGTCGACACCATTATCTCCGGCGGCGGCGACGGCACCATCAATGAGATCGCCTCTGCGCTTGTTGTCCTGCCCACCGAAGACCGTCCGGTGATGGGCATTTTACCGCTCGGTACCGCCAATGATTTTGCCACCAGCGCCGGTATCCCGGAGGAGTTGAGTAAAGCCCTGCAACTGGCGATCCTCGGCAAAGCTACCGCCGTGGACATTGCGCAGGTGAATGACAATACTTGCTTTATCAACATGGCGACGGGCGGGTTCGGCACGCGGATCACCAGCGAAACGCCGGAAAAACTCAAAGCGGCGCTGGGCGGTGTCTCTTATCTGATCCACGGTCTGATGCGCATGGACACCCTCAAGCCTGACCGCTGCGAAATTCGCGGCGAGGATTTCCAGTGGCAGGGCGACGCGCTGGTGATTGGCATCGGCAACGGTCGTCAGGCAGGCGGCGGGCAGCAGCTGTGCCCGGAGGCACTAATTAATGACGGTCAGCTTCAGCTGCGTATTTTCACCGGCGACGGCCTGCTGCCCGCGCTGTTTACCACGCTGACGCAGCCCGAAGAGAGCCCAAACATTATTGCCGGAAAATCCGCGTGGTTCGAAGTGAATGCCCCGCACGGGATGACGTTTAATCTGGATGGGGAACCGTTGAGCGGGGAGCATTTCCGCATAGAGGTATTGCCCGGCGCGCTGCAGTGCCGGTTGCCGCCGGATTGTGTGCTTCTGCGCTAATCCCCTCACCCCAGCCCTCTCCCAAAGGGAGAGGGAGCCGTCTGTGCAGGCATTATTTATGGGGATCCTTCAGCCCACCGGGAGAAGGAGTACTCAGGCGATCGTCACTTTGCTGTCCAGATAGACATCCTGAACTGCATTGATCAGCTTCACGCCATCCGCCATCGATTTTTTAAACGCTTTACGGCCGAGGATCAGCCCCATACCGCCTGCGCGTTTGTTGATAACCGCCGTGCGTACCGCGTCAGACAGGTCAGTATCTCCACCCGCCGCACCGCCGGAGTTAATCAGCCCGGCGCGTCCCATGTAGCAGTTCGCCAGCTGGTAGCGCACCAGGTCGATCGGGTTATCGCTGGTCAGTTTGCTGTAGACACGGTCATCGGTATAACCGAAGTTCACCGCCTTATAGCCGCCGTTATTCTCGGCCATTTTCTGCTTCACGATGTCAGCACCAATGGTTGCGGCCAGGTGGTTCGCCTGACCGGTCAGGTCAGCTGAGACGTGGTAATCCACCCCGTCTTTTTTGAACGCGGAGTTACGCAGATACGCCCACAGCACGGTCACCATCCCGAGCTCATGGGCGCGTTCAAAGGCGGCGGAAATCTCTTCAATCTGACGACGGGATTGCTCAGAGCCGAAGTAGATCGTCGCCCCAACCGCTACTGCGCCCATATTGAACGCCTGCTCCACGCTGGCGTAGAGGGTCTGGTCATATTCGGTTGGGTAGCTGAGAGTCTCGTTGTGGTTCAGTTTGACGAGGAAAGGGATGCGGTGGGCATAACGCCGTGAAACAGACGCCAGCACGCCATAGGTAGAGGCCACACAGTTACAGCCCGCTTCAATCGCCAGCTCAACAATGTTCTTCGGATCAAAGTAGAGCGGATTGGCTGCAAAGGAGGCGCCTGCCGAGTGCTCAACGCCCTGGTCAACCGGCAGAATCGAGAGATACCCGGTACCGCCCAGCCGCCCGGTGTTATAGAGCGTCTGCATATTTCGCAGCACGGCCGGTGGACGGTTGTTATCCACCATCACGCGATCAACGTAGTCGTGGCCGGGCAGATAAAGCTGGTCGGCTGGAATGGTCATACAACGATGCTGTAAAAGGCTGTCGGCGTCTTTGCCAAGCAACTGCGCAATATCAGTCATAGCGATGCTCCCGTAATTCCGACGTCATGTCGGTGAGTGTTTATCCAGACCCACATTTTTATGGGCAGACTAAGCCTGGTACCGACTTAACAGATTTTCCAGCATTTGCATTTTTTTTCAGCACAATCTGCTGGCTCGATTCGTGTACAACAAAACTGTTACATTGATCAAACAATCACCACAAAGGTATTTTAAAGGTATTATTGAATGGTATGTTAAAGGCGTACTCTCACTGACATGCAGGATTAAACAATGAAAACGAAAGTCCAACTGTCATTCATGATGTTTGTTGAATGGTTTATCTGGGGAGCGTGGTTTGTGCCGCTGTGGCTATGGCTGAGCAAAAGTGGCTTTACCGCCGGGGAGATTGGCTGGTCATACGCCTGTACGGCCATTGCGGCGATCCTGTCGCCTATTCTCGTCGGCTCGCTAACCGACCGCTTCTTTGCCGCCCAGAAAGTGCTGGCGGTGCTGATGTTTGCCGGTGCCATTCTGATGTACTTCGCCGCACAGCAAACCCAGTTCAGCACCTTCTTCCCGCTGCTGCTGGCCTACTCCCTCACCTATATGCCCACCATTGCGCTGACCAACAGTATTGCCTTCGCCAACGTCGATGACGTGGAAGCCGATTTCCCGCGTATTCGCGTGATGGGCACTATCGGTTGGATCGCCTCCGGTCTGGCATGTGGGTTCCTGCCGCAGATGCTGGGCTATAGCGATATCTCTGATACCAATATTCCGCTGCTGATGACCGCAGCCAGTTCCGCCCTGCTGGGCGTATTTGCCCTGTTCCTGCCGAATACGCCGCCGAAAAGTACCGGCAAACTGGATTTCAAAGTGATGCTCGGTCTGGACGCGCTGATCCTGCTGCGCGACAAAAACTTCCTGGTGTTCTTCTTCTGCTCTTTCCTGTTCGCGATGCCGCTGGCCTTCTACTACATCTTCGCCAACGGTTATCTCACCGAGGTGGGGATGAAAAACGCCACCGGCTGGATGACGCTCGGCCAGTTCTCGGAAATCTTCTTTATGCTGGCGCTGCCGTTCTTCACTAAACGCTTTGGTATTAAGAAGGTCTTACTGCTGGGCCTGCTCACGGCCGCTATCCGCTACGGTTTCTTTGTTTACGGTGGCGCGGAACAGTACTTCACCTATGCGTTGCTGTTCCTCGGCATTCTGCTGCACGGGGTGAGCTACGACTTCTACTATGTAACCGCGTATATCTACGTGGATAAAAAAGCGCCGGTGCATATGCGCACCGCCGCACAAGGCCTGATTACGCTGTGCTGTCAGGGTTTTGGTAGCCTGCTGGGTTACCGCCTGGGCGGCGTGATGATGGAAAAAATGTTCGCTTATAAAGAGCCGGTGAATGGACTGACCTTCAACTGGGCCGGAATGTGGACATTCGGGGCGATCATGATTGCCGTGATTGCCGTGCTGTTTATGCTGTTTTTCCGCGAATCGGACAAAGAGATCACCGCAATTGAGGTGGTTGATGGCGATGCTGCGCTGACACAAGGGGAAGTTAAATGAAACAAGAACGTATTCTCGGTGCTCTTTACGGGCAGGCGTTAGGGGATGCGATGGGTATGCCCTCCGAGCTGTGGCCGAGAAAGCGCGTCAAAGCGCACTTCGGCTGGATCGACCGCTTTTTACCCGGCCCGGCAGAGAATAACGCGGCCTGCTATTTTAAGCGCGCGGAGTTCACCGATGATACTTCGATGGCGCTGTGCCTGGCCGATGCAATTATCGAATGCGACGGGGAGATTGACGCGGATGTCATCGGCAGACATATCCTGAACTGGGCGCTGGATTTCGATGCCTTTAATAAAAACGTGCTGGGGCCCACCTCAAAAATCGCGCTGAACGCCATCCGCGACGGCAAACCCGTCAGCGAACTGGACAACAACGGCGTGACCAACGGGGCGGCGATGCGGGCCTCCCCGCTGGGCTGCCTGCTACCGGCGACGCGGCTGGAACATTTTGTCGGGCAGGTCGCGCTGGCCTCCAGCCCGACGCATAAATCGGACCTCGCCATCGCCGGGGCCGTGGTGATTGCCTGGGCAGTTTCGCGCGCCATCGACGGTGAGCGCTGGCAGAACATCGTCGATGCCCTGCCGGGGATTGCGCGCTACACGCAGGAGGCGAAAACCACCACCTTTAGCGCCTCGCTGGCGGCACGTATCGAGCTGGCGCTTAAGACCGTGCGGGAAGCCCACGGCGTCGACTCCGCCAGCGAGCAGATTTATCAGCTCATTGGTGCGGGCACGAGCACCATCGAATCCGTTCCGGCGGCCATTGCGATGGTGGAGCTGGCCGGTACGGATCCGAACCGCTGCGCGATTTTGTGCGCCAACCTCGGCGGTGATACGGACACCATCGGGGCGATGGCAACGGCCATCTGCGGGGCACTGCACGGCGTGCAGGCGATTGACCCGGCGCTGAAGGATGAACTCGACACCGTAAACCGGCTCAATTTTGTCCACTACTGCGAAAAACTGCTGCACTACCGGGAGCAAAGGGAGGGCGTATGAGTACGTTAGCCCAACGTCTTGAAACATTACAGGCCACACGCCCGGTTACGGTGCTGGGCGCGGCGGTGATCGACGTGATCGCCGACGCGTACGCCCTGCCCTGGCGCGGGTGCGACATCGAGCTGAAACAACAGGGGGTGAATATCGGCGGCTGTGCGCTGAATATTGCCATCGCCCTGAAGCGGCTCGGCATTGCGGCGCAAAACGCCCTGCCCGTCGGCCACGGCGTATGGGCGGAGATCATCCGTAACGCCATGGCCAGGCAGGATCTGCACAGCGCCGTGGAGGCCGAAGCAGGCGATAACGGCTGGTGTCTGGCGCTGGTAGAGCCTGACGGTGAACGCACCTTTATGTCGTTCAGCGGCGTGGAGAACCAGTGGCAGCCGCACTGGCTGGATGGGCTGAATGTCCCGCCGGGTAGCCTGGTGTATCTGTCCGGCTATCAGCTGGCATCGCCATCGGGTGAACTGCTCACACGCTGGCTGGAGTCGCTGGAAAATGTCACCGCGTTTATCGATTTTGGCCCCCGCATTGCCGATATTCCCGACGCGCTGATGGCGCGGATCATGGCCCTGAAACCCATCGTGTCGCTCAATCGTCAGGAGGCGCAGATTGCCGCTGAGCGCGCTGGCATGGACGTTGATACCTTAGGCGTGCAGTGGCAGCACCGTTATGACGCCGCGCTGATTATTCGCCACGACAAAGATGGCGCAGCCTGGTATGAAGGCGACGCATCAGGTTATGTTCCCGCGTTTCCCGCCACCGTCGTCGATACGATTGGCGCAGGCGACAGCCATGCGGGCGGTACGCTTGCCGGTCTGGCGGCAGGATGGCGTCTGGCGGATGCCGTGACTCTGGGGAATGCCGTGGCGGCCTGGGTGGTCAGCCACCGCGGCGGGGATTGCGCGCCGACGCGCGAGGCATTACTCCTCGCACACAAAGACGTATAGGTCGCTGCGACAGTAGCTGATGCTGTACTCAATCGGCCGGTGCTGCTGGTCAAGCGCAACCTGCTTGATCACCAGTACCGGTATTTTGTCATCCATACTAATATGCGCCTGAAACTCGCTGTCCGGCATCCGGGCGCTGACACGGGAGCGGGTGCGTTGCGGAAAGATATTCTGACTACGGAAGTAGTCGTAGAGCGAGATGCCAATTGCGTCCGGGTCATGAATTAACTCAACCGGAACCCAGGACTCCTCAATCGACACCGCGTCATCGTCAACGTAACGAATGCGCTTAAGCAAGAATACCTCGCTGTCCGGGGGTACCGACAGCTGGCTGGCCACCTCTTCCGGACACTTCACCACCCGTTTATTCACCCATAGCGTGTTAGGTTTTTTACCGCGCAGCACCACCTGCTGAGAAAAACCGCGCGCTTCCTTGAGCGAATATTCAAAGATGTTGTTGATCTGCGTCCCGTAACCCCGGGCACGCGTTACCACGCCCTCTTCTTCCAGCGCCTGCATCGCTTTGCGCACGGTAATGCGCGACACCCCGGTTAACTGGCTCAGATCGCGCTCGCCGGGCAGAATATTGCCGTGCTCCAGCATCCCGCTGCGTACCGCGTTTTTTACCGTTTCGGCAAATTTCAGATACAGCGGCATGTTGTCGGGCGCGGCGATCCGTTCATTCAGTTGAGCGATTAACCGGGTATGCGCTTGTTCCATCTCTGTTTTCTCAGGCGTGGTGTTTCCTGCCAGTATACTGGCTTACCACCATGCATGAAAATGATGAACCGGCCCAATACCGTGACCCACTTCCAGAGTATCGGCTTTTGCCAGCGCGGCGGAGAGCCACATTTTGGCCTCGCGTACCGTATCGTTCCAGCTGTTGTGCCGTGGACGCAGCGCCGCCAGCGCGGCAGAGAGCGTGCACCCCGTACCGTGGGTATTTTTGGTGTGCACACGCGGGGCCGTGAAACGCAGTTCACCGTCACGGGTAAAGAGCCAGTCCGGGCTTTCATCGTCATCAAGATGGCCGCCTTTCATCAGCACCGCGCCGCACCCCATCGCCAGCAGGGCATTCCCCTGCTCTTTCATTTCACGTTCATTCTGCGCGTGCGGCGCGTCTAACAGTGCGGCCGCTTCAGGCAGATTTGGCGTAATCAGCGCCACCTGCGGCAGCAGTTTCTTGCGCAATGTCTCAACAGCAGATACAGAGAGCAGCGGGTCGCCGCTTTTAGCCAGCATCACCGTATCAAGCACCACATTTTGCACCTGATAACGTTGCAGCCGCTCAGCCACCGCCTCGACGATATCCGTTTCTGCCAGCATCCCGATTTTGGTGGTGTCGATGCGCACATCGCTGAACACCGAGTCCAGCTGTGCACCGACAAAATCAGGCTCGATACGGTAGACCGACTGCACGCCGCGCGTGTTTTGCGCCACCAGCGCGGTGATCACCGAGCAGCCGTAAGCGCCAAGAGCCGAGAACGTTTTCAGGTCGGCCTGGATACCGGCACCGCCGCTTGGATCGGTACCGGCAATCGTCAGAGCATTAATTCGTTTCATGCCTCCCCCTCCAGGTTGTGCAGCGCATCAAGGAACGCGCTGGCAAAGCTGCCCGGCCCGTAAGACTGCGCAACGGCGATCGTTCCGGCGCGCTTCATCCATCCGCAGGCAGCGGCAACATTGTCCAGCCGATCCCCCGGCAGGGAACAACTCGCCGCCACCACCGCCGAGAGCGCGCACCCGGTGCCCACCACGCGGGTCATTAACGGATCGCCGCCCGCAACCGTTCGGGTGCGCTGGCCGTCGGTGACGTAATCCACCTCCCCCGTCACCGCCACAATGGCATTGGTCTGGCGAGCCAGCGCCTGCGCGGCGGGTAGCGCGGCGGCGGCGGTGTCGGTGGTATCGACACCGCGTCCCCCTGCGCTCATCCCCGCAAGGGCGAGAATTTCCGAAGCATTGCCGCGAATGGCGGCCGGTTTCAGGGCAAGAATTTGATGGCAAAAGCGGGTACGGAACGCCAGAGCGCCCACGGCAACCGGGTCAAGCGTCCAGGGCTTGCCTGCCGCCATCGCGCTCTCGATGGCCCGCCGCATCGACTGGGCGCGGGGCGTGGTGAGGGTGCCGACGTTAATCAGCAGCGCATCGGCCATCCCGGCAAACTGCTCGGCCTCTTCGGCTTCAATTACCATTGCCGGAGAAGCGCCAAGCGCCAGCAGAACGTTGGCCGTAAAGGTTTGCACGACATCGTTGGTCATACAGTGCGTGAGCGGGGAACGGGTTCGGAAGTGATGTAAAACGTGTAAATCGAGCAGGTCAGGCTGCATGGTTTCGCTCCTGCCTTGCGTGAAGAAGCGATGACCGGGAAGGCATCTGACTTCCCTACGCTGGCATTATCCAGATCAGGTAATACGGGTATTTCTCAGCCTTCACAAAGAAGGGCACCCCGAGTCAAAATACTTATAATACAATAAATTAAATGATACTCATTGCTACCATTTAGTGTAACCGCGGCGGCAGGCCAGGTGCAAGGGCTTTCGAGTTATCACGGTACCGGGCAGAGTGATATCACACAGCGATAGCGTAATGAATTATCTGATACAGACTCACCTGCTTATTTTTTCCTTTTTATAACATTACACTCACGCATTTATTGCAATTTGGCCTGAACACTTTCTCGCTTTAATTTTCAACATAAATATTTTTTCAGGAAAAACCCCACAATATAAACACCCTCACTGTAACTTTCATTCAAAACATAAGTCAGATTCGAAAATAAAGAAGTAAGGGCAACCTATAAATAGGTATTAACTATTTTGAACATTTTGCACCATTTTTGCTTAAAACACTTAAGGATTACTTAAGTGTTAATATTTCGAAACGCTTCTTTCATCCATTCATCAAAAATAACTAAATCATTGTATTTTATGAGTTTAAAACCAAAAGCATTATAGATCACCCGTTTAGCTACTCATGCTATTTATGATTTAGATCAATAATTATTATTGCACATTGATAGATAGTTGCCACGCGTTACGAAATAAGTTATCAAACCAAAATTTCGTAATTTATCCCAGATATAACAAGAGGTTGTATCTTCCCGCCAGGATAGCAATCTGATCTTTATTGATTTAATGATGAGAACTTTCTAATGAAATTTATCAAAACAGCTATAGCGTCTATTACTCTTTCGGCTATTTCTGGTTCTGTATTTGCTACCACTTACTTTTCATTGCAAGAAAAGTCAGACGCGATTCAGCAAGTAAGGACTGAAGCAAATGCTGCTGCTCGGCTGAATAGATTTATAATTCTGAAATATAACAATGATCGCGCCAACTTTAACCAGCAAGATTGGGATTTTTATCATAAGACCGAGGAAACATTAGAAAATGCAAATGCTCGAATTGCAGAGATTATGCGTGCTCCCGTTGTTGCGATGCCTTCCAGACCAAATCCACCAACACCGACAGTCACTCCGTTGATGCAACCTCACATGGTACCTAATAAGGTACCCACTCCTGTTGCTAATAACGTGTTGTCTAATGTTGTTATTCCTGCCGCGACGTTAACCGCAGCACAAAAAACGCCGACACCATTAACACCAGCCATCCCAC
>MTEY01001647.1_pt1 | contig 95487 bp, 125 predicted proteins | sample 1042721 | NCBI WGS metagenome assembly MTEY01 (sample SAMN06185809, study PRJNA358809) | soil metagenome | isolation source: soil biostimulated with seedmeal as carbon source | place: India | collected 2015-05-23 | reverse complement strand
TCATTGCGCCCGGGTTCGAGGCCTCGGGCGCAGGTTCGGGCGCAACTTCGGGCGCAGGTTCGAACCCTCAAACCACCACGGTCACGGATTCGGCGTTGTCGTTCGCGGCACTGGAGACCTGCCGCCGCATCCAGGCTGCGATGGCCTCATGCTCGGCGGCCGTGCCATCGTTCTTTAGGCGGTTGGCTCGGTAGGACATCACCGCCACATTCCCGCGCACGTAGCCTCGGTCATTGTCGACTCGGTCGAGAGAATAGGCGAATGGATCTTGCGGCCCTACCGTGACCCGCAGAGCTACGCCAAAGACAGGGCAGACCTCCGGCAGCGGCAGGATATCTTCAAGGGACAAGTCAAAGTCGAACCCCTCCTTTTTCGCCCTGGCCTTCGCACGACGCAGCATCAGCTCGGCTGGCTTGCTCCTGTAATAGCCATTCATCCACTGATTGATGCAGGCCCGGCAGCGGGCCTGTTTGCCATCCTTAGCGCGCCGATCTGGTGGAAATTCGTCCAGGCTCTTGGTGACCTCGCACACACGGCAAGGCTTCTCGATACGCATAAAGTACGTGATTCCTCAGTCAGATAACCACGGTGATTTTCACGGCCGCACGGGTCAGGGCGGTGTACAAGTGGTTGCGGCGCTCATCACGGAAGATGTGCGACTCATCGAATAGCGCAACATTGTCCCAGGCAGAGCCCTGGCTCTTGTGCACGGTCAGCGCGTTGCCATAGGTGAATTGGTCGACGCGCTTGAGCTCGCGCCAGTCCATCTCCTTCTCGGTGCCGTTGAAGAACTGGAACGGCACGGTCACATCGGTGTCTGGCAGCTCCTCGGCGTCGATCGAGCGCACCACCATGGCCATTTGGTGCACGCCGTTGTCGCGGGCTTTGATCACCTCCCACAATCCACCGTTGAGCAGCCCCTTGTCGTGGTTGTTCTTCAAGCACACCAGCCGGTCACCCTGACGCGGCAGATAATCTGCGGAAAGGCCCTGCAGGCCGCGCAGCTGTCGCATGCGGGCGTTGAACGTCTGCCGGGTCGTGTTGATCCCGCAGAGCAGCTGATCGGCGCCCAGCACCAGCTCGCGCATATACTCCTTGTCGACCTGGGAGCGCAGCAGCACCTGGCTGTCGCCGTAGCGCCCAGGCTTCAGCGTCCGGCCTTCGCGGACGTCCATCGACATCCGGATGATTGGGTTCTCGGCGGCCTGGCGGTGAACCTCGGTCAGCATCACGTCGGGCTCACAGTTGATGAAATAACCTTCGCCCCGCACCGGGCGCAGCTGTCCAGGGTCGCCCAGCACCAGGACCTTCTTGCCGTAGCTCAGCAGGTCCTGGCCCAGGATCTCGTCGACCATCGAGACCTCGTCGATGATCACCAGGCTAGCCATGGTAACGGCGCTGTCCGGGTTCAGCTTGAACACGGTGCGCCCGTGCGCATCCTCCATCGGCTTGTAGATCATCCGGTGGATGGTGCTGGCGCCGGTGCAGCCCTTCTTGCGCAGCACTAGGCTGGCCTTGCCCGTGAAGGCGCCGAACAGAACGTCGCCGTTAACACCCGCGGCGATCTCCTTGGCCAGGGTGGTCTTTCCGGTACCGGCGAACCCGAAGATGCGGAAAACCTGCGGGCCGCCCTTGGTCAGCAGCCATTTGCGGGCGGCCTTGATCGCCGCCTCCTGCTGGGGACTCCAGCTCATACAGTTCCCTAGCGGCGCCGCGCGCCGCTGTGGTGGATGGGAGGTTGGGGCGGGGCCTCAGCCCTGGGTAGCGTCACGACCCTCGACTGAAGACCGGTGCAGCTGATGCGGGATTTCACCCCTGGCCCAGAGCTCCCGCCATTCGCCGTAGAGCATGTCGGGCCTGATCTTGTGGTAGGTGTTGTCGTAGGCTTGGCGGCAGGCCTGTTCATCGGCGGCCTGCTGTTGGCTGCTCATGGCGCTGACCAGCTCTGCCGGCGCCGCAGCCTTCAGCACCTGGTCGAGCGAGACGCTGCCCTGGATGGCGTCCGTTGCCTCGGCCCGGTCCAGACGCTCGATCTCGGCAATGATCAGGGCGCCGGATTTGACCAGCGCGCGGCGGGCGTCGCAGGGCTTCCACCAGGCCTTATCCCACGGCCAGAGCAGAGGCGGGCGGTTCACGTTGTACCCCTGCGTCTGGCTGACCGAGGCCATCGCGTAGGCGGCAGCGGCCTTGGCCAGATCGCCACTGTCGTGATCGTCGTCGTGCTCCGGGGTCCAGCCTTCGGCAGTGATCTGCCGGAAGCGTTCGACCATCACGTCGCGGATAGACGGCGAGGTCATTGCTTCGCGCAGGACGTCCAGCTGCTCCTGCAGCCCCTTGATCGTCTCGTCGCGGCAGGTGATGCCGTCGTAGGGGTGACGCGGGTCGATCTCCAGGCGGTCCTTGAGCTGGTCGGCCAGCTGGCAGGCTGCCCGAAGTTCGCCCTGCAGCTTCTCGATCTTCTCGCGGAGCTCGCGCGCCTCCTCCTGCATGAGCTGGATTTTCTCGACCTGGGCGCGCTCACTGCGCTTCCAGCTATCGAGGTCGGCAGCCAGCTTGCGGATGGCATTGCAAGCCATCTCAGTGGTGGTCAGCGACTGATCTCTGTCGACCCAGCCCGGGATGACCTGGCAGAGCGTGTTGAAAACGGCAATCCAGGCTTCGGCCTGGCCGTTGCGCTGGCGACCGACGCCCTCCAGCTCGCCCTGCAGGCGCTCCACCTCCTGGTCTGCCGCTCGCTCGCCCCGCTCGGCGCCACGAACGCGCTCCATCAACTCAGGCAGGGCATTCACGGCGGCCACGGCCAGCCAGGCGTCGCGCTTGTGGGAGAACGAACCCCAGCGGTCCTCGTCCAGGCGCAGGCCATCCTGCTTGCTGCAAACGCCGCCCATGCTCATGCGGGTTTCGGCCCACTGCCCAGGCTGGTGCTCGGCTCGCTCGATCGCGCGCTCCAGGCTGGCTAGAAGGTCGTCGTCGGCTGCCGGAATAGAGGCCGGAGCTACTGCCGGTGGCTGCACCAGAGCAGGCTGGCCAGCGAAAGCTGCCATGACCTGGCCAACGATGCCCGAGCTGCGGACAGAGATGCTGGCGCGAATCTCGCCGGCCTCCAGAGTAATCCAATACTTGCCGTCCGGATCGGGTCCGACGACGCTCGCAGAGTGCTTATTCACCTTCCTTTCCCCTTGCCGGCGGTGCCGGCTCGCATAGAAAAGGCGAGGCCGAATGGCCCCGCCTTTGATCACGCTCGGCCGTTGCCGATCAGTTCAGCGCGTCTTTCAAGGCCTTGGCCTGCTTGAACTTGGCTACGGTGCTGGCCGGCACCTCGATCTTGCCGCCTGCGACCGGACTGTTCACGGTGCGGCCCTTGCGCTCGACAGCAGAGAACTTGCCCAGGCCGTGCAGGGTGACTTCCTCGCCGTCCTGCAGGGCAGTGGTGACGGTCTCGGTCAGGGCTTCGAGCACGCGACCCACTTGGGACTTCGGCAAGTCGGTTTGGCTGGCCAGTTCGTCGATCAGTTGCTGCTTGTTCATGCGGTTTTACCCCTAAGTGCCGTATTGGCTTGTTGATGTGACGGTGTTGCGTTGCTCCCAGGCCGCCAGCTTGTCGGTGTCATACAGGATTGCACCACCGACCTTAGTGAATGGCGGACCTGACCCCTGCGTGCGCCAGTTGGCCAGCGTGCGGACCGTGATGCGTCCGCCGTAACGCTGCGATAGCTCAAGAGGGGTCAGAAATTTCTTCTCGGACATTCCTTGTCGTCACTCTCTCCGCCGTCCCTGGCGGTCCCCAGTTGCCCCTTCGGTCAGAAGACGTCTTCGACGTTGCTGGCCGATGTGTCGGCCGGAGGCTGGTTGCCGTCGCCCTCCGGTGATTGCGGTTTTTCCGTGACTTCGGGGGCGTGCTCTTCCACGGCCTTGCTGTTGTTTTCCGGCTCCTTGCTCACCTGCTCCGGCTCGGCGGCGGGCTCCTCAGCTTTCGCCTCGGGCTTCGCCTCGGTCTGCTGCTCTGCTGGCTTGTCGGCGGCCGGCTTCGCGGTGCGCGACTGGCGCTGCTGGCGGGCTGCCGGGGCAGCCGAGGCGGCAGATGCGGCGCCGGACTTCGCAGTGTCGGCGATCGCGGCAGCTGTCTGCTCGTTCTTGTCGGCTTCGAGCTCGGCGGCGAAGAAGTCGGACGGTGGCGTGCCTTCCTTGATGGCGTTGAAGATGCCCTGGAGGTCGGCGATCTCGTCGGTCATGGTCTCGCTCAGGGCGTGACCCAGGAAGCGCTCGAGGTGGCTGGTGGTGACGCCGAACTTGGCGAAGGCCTGGGTCATGCGGCGGACGCGGACCTCGATCGGCTCGTCGTTGTTGCCGGCGATGGTCTTGCGGCACTCCTCGATCGCCGACTCGACCAGCCACTTCGGCATCAGCGCCAGGATCCGGCCACGGACCTGCTTGCTGGCCACGTTGGCGATCTTGTCGTCAATGTCCTTCTGATCGCGCAGCGGCTTCGGGCCGTCCTTCGTGTCGCGCACGTGCAGAACCGTGATCTGGCGCTTGGAGTAGTTGTTGTTCTCCATGTCCCAGGCGTAGACCTCAACCTCGGACTTGTTGCCGTCGCGGGACAGCTCGCGGTGACCATACTGGAAGTTGCCGTAGCAGCGGGCGACCTCCTCGGCCAGGCGGATGCTGGGGCCACTCACGCTGCCGCCGGCGCGGGGCACGTTGTAGAAAGCGACCGCTGCGAAGGCCGGGAGCTTGCACGCCTTCATCAGGTTGGAGAAGGCCTTCTCTTCGTTGCGCGGGAACTTCTTCGCCAGCACCAGCTGGCCCTGGGCCTCGGCAATCGCGCGTTCCTGTTCGATCGCCACGGCGCCGACGTTCGCACCAGCGCCCAATTGCGCGGTGCGCATGAACGCCGCTTGTTGCTGGTCCTGGGTAATCAATTCTTGGGACATTACAGTCTCCTTACTTGGGGTTGGCTGATTCTACTCAAAAATTAGGCGTCGTTGCTGGTTTTTACTGAAAACTCTTCATCAGTAACCCGGCTCACGAACAGCTGAAGGTTGGATTCCAAGGCACGCTCGCGGAACTCGGCGAAGGCGTTCGGGTCGAGCAGTTCCAGGCCGTCGACGCAGATCACGCCCAAGTCGCCGGCGCGCAGCTTGGCGATCTCCACGGCGATATCGACTTGCTGCGCGGTGTTCAGGCGGTCGAAGGGCACGCCGGCGCGGAACACTTCGCCATCGATCACCTCCAGGCCGGGGATGGGCAGGGAGGACAGCAGCTCGGTCTTGTAGGCCTCGATGTCGGCCAGGGCCTGGGTCTGGCTGTCGGCATCCTTCTGCAGGTCGACCAGCTCCTTCTCCATCTGCTCGATGGTGGCCAGGGCCTGCTCGCGCTTGGCATGGGCCTCGCGGTTGGTGCGGATGCTGGTCAGGGCCTGGTTTAGCGGGGCGACGGTGTCGGTGTGCTTCTGGATGGTCCGCTCGCGCTGGGTGGCGGCCTTGCCCTCGATGTCGCGCTCGGCGGTCTGGATGGCCTCGACCTGAGCCAGGCCCTCGGCCTTGATCGCGTCGATCCGCGCCTGCACGTCGGCGCGGATGGCGTCGATTTTCTGCTGGTTCTCGGTCTTGATGCCGTCCAACTTGGCGCGGATGCGCTCCAGCTCGCTGTCGCGAGCGGTGGTGGCCTCGTCGACCTGCGCGCGCAGCTCGTCCTCACTGCCTTCCACGCCGCCGGGAGCTTCGGGCATGGCCAGCTTCAGCTGGTTGATGGTGTTGTCCTTCTCCTTGACCGCGCGGTTGGTGCCGGTGCGGTCGTCGTAAACCTGTTTGCGTACCGCCTCGATCACGGCCAGGCCGTGGGTGCCTTCCTCGAAGTGCACCGGGATGCCGGACATCTCTTCGAGACGCACGGGGTCAGCCACGATCGGCATGGTCTCCAGCAGCACCTTCACGCGGTCGGCCTTGCGGGCGCGCAGGAAGTCGACGGGGTTCACCGACAGCATATCGGTCAGCGTCTTAAGCACGTCGGTCGGTCGGCCGACCTTGCTGCCCTGCTGCTGGACTTCCAGCGGGCTGGACTTCTCGGTAACGCGCTTGCGGATCTGGGTTCCGTCGTCGAGCACCAGCACGACCTCGCCCTTGTCGGAGCCCTTCCGCAGCAGGGTGGCGTCGTGGCCGCCCTGCAGGGCCGCCTTGATCGCTTCGAGCACGCTGGTCTTGCCGGCGCCGTTCGGGCCGGAGATTTCGGTGAAGCCCTCGGGCGTGAATTCGAGTTCTTGGATGCCCAGGATGTTGCTGATTTTGACGCGCGCGATTTGCATGGTTGGTTCCTTGCTTGTGGATTGGTTGTTGAGGGGAATTACAGGCCGTATTCGAGCTTCGACATTTCCCAGCGCGGGAGCTCGGCTTCGATCAGCTCGCCGTTGTCGGCGCCAGGCCAGTTGTTGGTTTCGTAGCAGCGCAGCATCAGCTCAAGGTCGCGACGATAGAGCATGCGACCGAGCTCAATCTGCTGCTCGGTGAGGTAGTGCACGGCGACGTCGTAGGGGCGCGTCTTCTGCACGGCGATGAAGCAGAAGTGCTGCGGCGCGTCGCTGCCGTAGAGTGCACGCAGAATATCCAGGTACCACGCGGCTTGGACATGGTAGCGGCGCGCGGCAATCGTGCGGCCGAAGCCGGCCTTGCTGACGTCGTCGGTCGTCTTCAGGTCGGGAATCACCAGGCCGTTCGCGCTGATCGCGTCGGTGCGGCACTTGCGCAGGACGCCGAACTCGTCGGTCCAGTAGAAGGACTGCTCGGTGTAGGCGTTGTGCAAGAGCTTGCCGGCGGTGTGGTGGTTTTCCACCGCTCGCAGCATGCTGAGCATGTCCTTGTGGTCCTTCGCCGGGATGATGATCTTCTTGCCCAGCGTCGCGTTGTAGTCCTGCTCCAGGTACATCAGGATTCTGTCGCGGGAGAAGCCTTCTTCCTCGACCAGGCGACGCGCCAGCTCAGGTTTGGTGCCGCTGGTCATCGCGTTGAGCTTGGCCAGCTCCTGCTTCATGTCGTCCATGGTATTGAGCGCATCCGGATAGGCGCTCTTGTCGAACCCCACCGCGTAGGTCTGCTCGAAGGTACCCGGCTCCAGCACCAGCTTGTGCGTGCCGTCGCCGACCGCGAAGCAGTGCTTATACTCGCGCGGCTCAGCCTCCGGATTCACGTAAATGTCCCAGAAATTCAGCGGGCTGATCGCAATGGCGTCCAGCTTGCTTTTACTTACGCCTGGACCGGAGTGGTACTCATCGTTCGAGCACTCGACCAGCCCATGCAAGCGCTTCTCGTCGCTCACATCGGTTCCTCATAGTTGATGTGTGGGAAGTATTCTTGCCGCCGTACGCTGAAAGCAATGGCGTTTCACGGCAAATCATTCCTTATATTTGAGTATCACGTCAACACCTGGGAAATATTTGAAGCGCGATACTCAAATACGATAAACTCAGGACTCATTTACCTGCTGTGAGAAAGCGTATGGGCAACACCAAAAAGGCGGAGGCCGGGACCTTCGAGGAAGAGTTCAACCGCCGCCTCAGTGACATCGTGAAACGCGGCGAGAAGCAGGGTCTGACCCTCACTCACATCTGCCGCGAAGCGGGCGTAGCCCGCGCGACCCCTGATCGCTGGAGGGCCAAGGCGCCGCTGTCGGTCACCCTGGTCGACAAGATGGAAGCGGTGGTCGCCGCCGCGGAGAAGAACGCGGGCAGGTAACGCCCATCCCAACAACTCAACGGAATGGGGCGAGGACCTATAGATAAAGCCTCGCTTTTCTAATGGCATTTACGCTGCGGGACTACCAAGAGACCGCCGTCGTGGACGTGCGTGTCTCATTCAGAGATAAGAAGCGGTTTGTGTTGCTGGTGCTCGCGACGGGTGCCGGGAAAACCGTAATTTTCAGCTACATCGCACGCAGCGCGGCGGAGAAGGGCAATCGTGTTCTGATCCTCGCGCACCGCGACCAGCTGATCAAACAGGCCAGCAACAAGCTGCGCGAGTACGGCGTCAAACACGGCATCATCATGGCCGGGTTCACGCCGGATCGCAGCGCAAAGGTGCAAGTCGCCTCGGTGCAGACCCTGGTGCGCCGTCTGGAAAAGATCGCAGCGACGATGAAGGCGCGCTACGACGCGGCGTTGGCCGAGGCCCTGGCTGCGGGCATGGCCGAAGATGCCGCCATCGAGCGCGCGAAGGTTGAAGCGCGCAAACTCGGTTATGACCTGATCGTCATCGACGAGGCGCACCTTTCCGCCGCAAAGTCGTACCTACAGATCCTTGAGGTTTTCGCCTTTTACGGCGCCATCGTGCTGGGCGTGACCGGCTCGCCGTGCCGTCTCGACGGCAAGCCGCTCGGCCGCAACTCCGGCGGCATCTACGACCACATGATCCAGGGCATCTCGATCCGCAAACTGATCGATCGCGGGTTCCTGGTGCAGCCGCGCGTCTTCGCACCGGCTGAGCAGCTGGACCTGTCCGGCGTGCGCAAGAGCAAGGGCGACTTCGACACCCAGGAGCTCGCGGCCGTCGTCGACAAGCCGAAGATCACCGGCAGTGCGGTGGCGCACTACAAGAAGATCTGCCCGGACGCGCCGGCCGTGGCCTGGTGCGTGACCGTCGAGCACGCCCAGCACGTGGCCGACGAGTTCAATGCTGCCGGCATCACAGCGGTGATGCTCTGCGGCGAGCACGACACAGCGACGCGCGACCGTGCCATGAAGGGCCTGGAGACCGGCGAGATCAAGGTCGTCACCTTCGTCGGCATCCTGGTCGAAGGCGTCGACTGCCCGGCGATCAGCGCCATCATCCTGCTGCGCCCGACCATGTCGCTGTCGAGCTACCTGCAGGTGATCGGCCGGGGCCTGCGGCCATGGACGCACCCTATCAGCGGCCTGAAGAAGGACTGCTGCTACGTGCTCGACCACGCTGGCCTGAGCTTCCGCCATGGCCTGGCCGACGAGGAGCGCGAATGGTCGCTCGATGGCGAGGTGAAGCGTCCTGGCAAGAAGAAGGAAGCCGAGAAGGCCGTCGATCTGATCCAGTGCAAGGGCTGCTTCGGCGTGTTCGCGCCCCAGCCTGCCTGTCCGTTCTGCGGCAAGCCCGTCGAGGTCAAGTCGCGCAAACTGGATCACGCCGAAGGCGAGCTGACGGAAATCACACCGGAGATGGCCGAGGCCATGCGCCGGACCAAGAAGAAAGAGGTGCAGGGCGCGAAAACCCTCGAGGAGCTGCAAAAGATCGCGGCGCAGCGCGGATACTCCGCCGGCTGGGCCAAGCACACCTTCGAGGCGCGCCAGCGCACCCGCGAGAAATACCGCCCAACCAAGCCGAAGGAACCGACCGCCGAAGAGCTGAAGGTCATGACCCTGGAGGAGCTGGAGAAGGTCGCCAGCGAGCAGGGCTGGCCGCGCGACTTCGCATCGGACTTCTATCACACCCAGGGCCTGGGCGCCGATCTGTTCAACAACAACCAGCAAGCCCTTGGAGGGCAATAAGCAATGTCGTCTCTTAACCAAGTCAACCTGATCGGCCGCACCGGTGGCGATCCCGAAGTGAAGTACCTGCCGAACGGCGATGCTGTCTGCAACATCACCATTGCTACCAGCGAGCGTTGGAAAGACAAGCAGTCCGGCGAGCAGAAGGAATCCACCGAGTGGCATCGCCTGGTTTTCTTCGGGAAGCTGGCTGAGATCGTTGGCGAGTACGTCCGCAAAGGCGGCCTGATCTACGTCCAGGGCAAGCTGAAAACCCGCAAGTGGGAGAAGGATGGCGTCACCCACTACACCACCGAGATCCACGTATCGGAAATGAAGATGCTCGGCAGCAAGAACGACGCCGCTCCGGGTCGTGACGGCAACAATCCTCCTCAGCAACAGCGCCAGCAGCCGGCGCAACGTCCAGCATCGCAGCCGGCTCAGCAGCCGCAGAATGACTACGACCAGGACATCCCGTTCTAGCCATGCCTGAGTGCGTAAGGTGCTGCGAAGGAAAGGAGGCGACCGAGTTCTACAAGAACGATCGCACCTGCAAGGAGTGTCGGAAAGCCCTCGTGCGAGATAACCGAGCACGAAATGCTGACCAATACCGCGAGTACGATCGGGCGCGCTCCAATCGACCCGATCGTGTCGAGGCTAGGAGGAACTACCAGCAGACCGAAGCTGGTCGTGCGGCACATGCCAGAGCTGCACGCAGGTACATCGAGCGCAACCCGGTTCGCCGGGCTGCACAGATCGCACTCGGCAACGCCGTTCGTGATGGCAATGTGTGGAAGGCGCCATGTTGCATGGCGCCAGGTTGTTTCAATGGGGGACAGCTGCAGGGCCACCATACCCACTACGACAACCCGCTATCTGTCGTGTGGCTGTGCATCCCATGTCACGCCGAAGTTCACAAGCAGTTCGACGAGTTCGTCGAATAGACCGAGGAAAGGATTGTGGAAGAGCAAATTCTGGAAGCCTACCAAGCACAGCGGGCCGATCCTAAAACCGGCTCTGCTCGTGCATTGACCAAGAAGGATCGCGAGGTCGCCAAACTGGCGGCCTCTTACACTGAATCTGAGCTGCGCCAGGCTGTCGCCATGCGCGGCGCCTACGAGCGCCAGCAGCGTCGATTGAAGGGGCGCCGTAAATGAGCAACTGGCCACAGGTGCCCGGGTATGAACAGCTGGAGGCGGTCCTGCGGGCGGCCTACGACCAGGCTTCGGCCGGCAAGGGCGCCGACCGTCACGCGAATGGGCTGCCCTTCCACGAGCAGCGCATGCAGAGCATCAGCGACCTGCTGGACTCTGACCGCGGCATGGCCTTCCAGGTCATGAAGAAGATCGCCGAAGGTCTCGATCTGCCGACCGACGACGCAGTCGAGCGTGAGCTGCTGGGCGCGATCGTCTACACCGCCGGGATCGTGATCTGGCGCCGCCAGCAGGGGAAGCGCAATGGCCAGTGAAAACACCGTCCAGCGGCAAATCTGGAAGGCCCTCGGCGCGATCGGTACCATCCTGTTCCGCCTCAACAGCGGCAAGGCCTGGATCTCGAACCTGGGGCCGAAGGGCGTGACGCGCCTGGAGGATGGTTCCGTGCTGATCAAGGCCGCGCGCCCGATCGCCCTGGGCTTCGCCTATCCGAACGGCGAGCCCGTGGTCGGCCAGCTCGACCTCGGCGGCTGGACCAAGATCACTGTCACCCCCGCGATGGTGGGCAAGGAAATTCCGGTTGCGACCTTCTTCGACGCGAAGCGCACCACTGGCGGCAAGACCAGCACAGAGCAGCAGAACTTCGCCGACCAGGTGACCCGTGCCGGCGGCATTGCCGGCATCGTCAATTCTCCAGAAGCGGCAGTGGCAATAGTCGACGACTGGAAGCGCTTCAATACCTAAAAAATGATGTATCATCGGTGAACCAGCAGCCGGAAAGCTGCTGATTTCTCACGCAATTACACGGGTTACCTGCTGCGACTCTCGCGGCAAGCAATCATCATGCTCATGGGATAGGCCCCGGCTAGCTACCGGGGCCGAAAAGCGTTCTGCTGGCGCCTGCCCAACCTTTTTCAGCAGAATTTTTCCTGGGGCAGAAGGAATATGGACAATAGGAAGATTCCGGCGGACACAATTGATAAAGCGAAGTCGGACATCGTCGCAACAGTCTCCAAGTACATCGAATTGAAGAAGAAGGGCACCGAGTTCACCGCGTGCTGTCCTTTCCATAAAGAAAAAACCCCATCGTTCAGCGTCATGCCCGACAAGGGGGCTTACTACTGCTTTGGCTGTGGCGCCGGCGGTGATGCTGTCGATTTCGTCATGGCTTATGAGAACGTCAATTTCCGCGACGCTGTTCAGCGCATTGTGGGAGACCTGCCGGCGGGTGATGCGGTTCCCGCACAGCGACAGACGGCCAAGAAGCAGGAAGAGCCAGAGTGGGTTCCCGTCGTGCCAGTACCGGCCGATACCAAGCTGCGCCCGATGGACATCTTCAACCGCCCCAAGGGGGATGGTTGGGAGAAGCTGACCGCGAGTAAGCGCTGGGAATACCGCGATGCCAACGGAGACCTGATCGGCCTGGTCTGCCGCTTCGAGCTGCCAGGAGGAGGCAAAGACGTTCTGCCCCAGTCCTTTTGCGTCAACACTCAGACCGGCGAGATGCGCTGGCGCTGGCTGTCCTTCAGCAAGCCCCGGCCGCTCTACGGCCTCGACAAGCTGGCGAAGCACCCGCTCGCCCAGGTGATCATCGTTGAAGGCGAGAAGACCGCCGACGCCGCCCAGGCGCTGTACGAGGCGGCCGGCATCTCGCGCGACAAGCTGGTGGTGGTCTCCTGGCCGGGCGGTGGCAAGGCCGCGCGTTTCGTCGACCTGGCGCCGCTGCAGGGCCGTTCCGTGGCGTTGTGGCCTGATGCCGACCTGAAGCCGTATCCGGAAACCCATCCGCGGGTCGGCGAGCTGATGCCATTCATGGAGCAGCCCGGCACCGCCACCATGGTCTCCCTCGGCCAGCAGCTGCTGTCGATCGCCAAGGGCGTGAAGTTCATCACGCCTCCGGATGGCGTGCCCGATGGCTGGGACCTGGCCGACGAGTTCCCCGAAGGCTTCGCCCTGCTGGTGCACACCAAGGCCGCGGCGCTGCCGATGGACGAGTTCTTGGCCAAGCACGCCGCCGCCCAAGCCCAGGCCGCGCCCGAAGAGGTGATGCCCTGGGACGAGCAGCCGGAGCAGGAAGCCGAGGAGCTGGCCATGGCCGTCGGTGCGCCGGTGACCGTTGCTGCGGCAGCGCCCGCCAAGCCAACACTGGCCCTAGTGCAGGATGGCGGCGCCGACGAGCACGATGATGATGAGCTGGTCAACAACGGCTACTTCACCATCCTCGGCTACGACGGCGACGACTACTACTTCTTCCACCACGAGAAGCGCCAGGTGCTGAGCCGGACCGCGCGTGCCTTCGGCGATACCGGCTTGATCGAGCTGGCGCCCATCAACTGGTGGGAGGAGTATTTCCCGGGCACCACCACCAGCATGGACAAGAAGGCAGCCATCAACTGGATCTTCCGCACGGCCAACAGCCGCGGCATCTACGACCCGACGCGGGTGCGCGGCCGCGGCGCCTGGCGCGACAAGGGCCGGCACGTCTACCACCACGGCGCCTACCTGACCGTGGACGGCATGCCGACTGACATCACCAAGATCAAATCGGGCTACGTCTACCCGATGGCCCGCCGCATGCCGGAGCCGTCCGACAACCAGCTGACCGACGAGGAAGGCGCGAACCTGATCCGGATCGCCAAGATGGTGCGCTGGACGATGCCGGCCTCGGCCGCACTCATGGCCGGCTGGTGCATCCTGGCGCCCATCTGTGGCGCGCTGCCGTGGCGTCCGCACATCTGGATTACCGGCGGCCCGGGTAGCGGCAAGACCACCGTGCAGAACAAATTCTGCGCCGCCCTGGTCCGCGGCATCGGCGTCTACGCCCAGGGCGACAGTACCGAGCCGGGCATTCGTCAGAAGCTGAAGGCGGACGCGCTGCCGGTACTGATCGACGAGGCCGAGTCGAACAACGAGCGCGACAAGCAGCGCATGGAGAACATCATCGGCCTGATCCGGAAGACCTCGTCCGAATCCCAGGCCGAGACCCTGAAAGGCACCGCGACCGGCGACAGCCAGAACTTCCACATCCGCTCGATGTTCTGCCTGTCCTCGATCAACACCAACATGCCCACCAAGGCCGACATCGACCGCCTGACCAGGCTGGTGATCAAGACGCCTGACAAGTCGAACCCGGCGGCGAGCGAGGCGCACTGGGCCAAGTTGGAGGCCGAGCTGAATGCGATCGACGAGGACGGCGATCTGCCCAGTCGGTTGCTGGCGCGGGCGCTGAACATGCTCCCGGTCATCATCGAGAACATCAAGACCTTCCGCAAGGTCGCGGCCAATCACTTTGGCACCGCACGCGAAGGCGACCAGTTCGGCACGCTGCTGGCTGGCTGCTGGTCGCTCATGTATTCGGTGCCCGCGACCGAATTCGATGCGATGAACATGATCGGCCAGTACGACTTCAAGGAGCACGTCGAGGACAACGACCAGGACGATGCGACCAAGGCGCTCGAGGCCCTGCTGGGCGCCAAGCTGCGTGTTGGCACCACTGGCGAGTGGAGCGTCTATGAGCTGATCCGCGAGGCCTCGCCGGACCACAGCCACACCCTTGTAGAGCGGCAGGTAGCCGACGATACCCTACGCCGCCATGGCATCCGGGTGGAGCTCTCGAAGGGTGAGGTCTGGTTCGGCACCAGCGTCAACAGCCTGATGCAGCTGGTGGAGAAGATGTCTTTCGTCACTGACCTGCGTGGGCAGCTGCTGCGGGTACCAGGTGCGACGCGTGTGTCCTCTAAGAAGTTCAACGGCGCGAACTCGAAGTGCGTAAGCATTCCGCTGAAGCCACTGCTGCAGGACGACGTGAAGGAAGGCACCACCAACGAGCTGCCGATCTGATCGGTGGCCGAGGAACGAGAAAGCCGGCTCAGCGCCGGCTTTTTCGTCTGTACTCCCTTTCCGCTGGCCTTCGGCACTCGAGGCAGATGTCATCGACACCACCTGGTCGGCCTGGCCTGGATTCGAAGCGTTCGAGCTCGCGGGTGACGCGGCAGTTCGTGCAGCACTTCGCCAGGATCCGGCCGATGGATAGAACGTGTCCAGGCATGATCCGGGTCACTGGCGCCCTCAGCGCGACATGGCGGTCCATTGGATGTCCCCAAGGATCTCTGCTTCTTCGTTGACCAAGTCCTGGCGGACTATGCGCGCCAGCAGATCGCTCAATCCGCTCAGATTGCACGCCTCGTCTGGCCTCAAGGTCAGGCTGCGCGGCCCCTTGTTGGTCTGGTACTTCGCCGCGATGGTCCAGCGCTGCGGCCTGCCGTTGTGGATCTTGCCCTTCAAGATGCGGGCCTTTTTGGCCTTGTGGTCGTAGGTAACGGTGATGCTCATTTCAGCACCATGCTGGGTGCGGGCAGGTCGTCGTTGAAGTCGGCTTCCCGCTGCAGGCGCTCCAGTTCCGGATCAGGCCGGCCACCCATGCGAATAGCCAGCTCGGCCAGGTCCTCGTTGTCGTCGTGCTGCTGATTCAGTTCGTAGTTGTCCATTCCTTTCTTCTCGTAGTGGCCAAACAAAAAGGGCGACCACCTGGCCGCCCTGAAAGTATAACCTCAAATTTGATTAATGTGTGCGAACCGATCATCGGCGGAACTTACGCCTGATCTCCTCGACTTGCTTGGCCAGCTTCTCCTGGCGACGTGCCTCGGCCTCGTTGGCTTCCTTCTCGATCTGCTCGCGCGACAGCGGCGCCGGTGGCGTCTTTCCCTCCAAGGCGTCGGCCTGGCGCTCGAGCTCAGCCGCGCGGCGCAGTTCGCCCTGGGCATCCTTTGATCGCTCGGCGTGACCGGCGGCAAGACGCAGCTCGGCCGCCAGGCGCCTGAGTTCGGCCGGGTCCTTGTCCATCAGCAGGCCGCCTCGAGCTGGCGAGCCGCACGGCGGATCCCCAGGCTCAGGTTGCCGCCACCGAGACGCGACAGGATGTCGATCGCGGCCTGGTCCAGCTTTACCTGCTTGCGCAGGAGCTCGCCGGGCCGGTCCTCGGTTGGGCGTCCGCTGCCGGGGCGGCTGCCGCCGCGCCCCTTCATTGGCCACCTCCCAGGTGCCAGCCGTTGCAGTGCTGGCACGGTTCCGGGATGCGGAGCTTGCCGTGGTTGGCGGCGATCGCGTTGGCCGCGGTCTGGGCCGTCTGGCGGGTCTTGAAGCGGTTGCGGCGCGCGCAGGGGAGTTTGCTTCTGTCCATGGTGGGCCTCACGGGTAGGTCCAGGCGAAGCGCCCGGTGATGGTGGTTCCGTCGGCCAGGCTGTAATCCATGGCGCGGCTGCGGTGCTCGATGAAGCCAGTGCGGTGAGCTTCCACCAGTTGACCGTCGTCGAGCTTGATCAGCAGCGGACAACCGACTGGTGGCAGGTTGCCCGGTGGGTTCAAGTGGATGCCGTCGCGCTCGGCGAGCTGGGCACGCAGGGCGTCGAAATCGCTGGCGAGCACGTAGATCGTCGCCCAGGGATATAACTTGCGCAGCTGCGGCGTCGAAACGCACAGTCGACCGATGTGCTGGTAGCGGGTCACATCGTTGCTCATGCCGCACCATCCTTGCCGAGCAGGGCGCGGAGTTCCTGTTGCTGGGCAATGGCGGCGTCAGCAAATCCATTCAGAATTTCGTGTGCCTTCTCTTTGTCAGCGGTTGGCGCTTCATGGATCGACCAGAACTCTCCGCCGAAGTGGCGATAATTCTTGGGATCGTTGCCGTTCGGGTCGGGATTGGTATATCCGGCCCAACCGAAGAACTTGATACGGGCGCAGTTGATGAAGGCTCGCCACCGCCCTGCATCCCTCCGCAGCGCCTCCAGTTCCTCCACCGGTATCGGGTTGCGGTTCAGGCGGGCGACTTCATCCAGGGCTTCGTTGTATCCCTGTTTGCCCCAATCACCTATTGGCTGGATATTGGTCATGCGCTCCGGCATCACCACCGCAGCCGGGACGGGACTCGGATAGACAATGCGCACCGCCCACACCTTCGGGTTGCCCTTGTATTCGGCGTATTGCGCCGCCGTCACATCGCCGTAACCACCGCCACCTTCCAGCCGGTACATGGCTTGGTAGATCGGCTCAGCCGCAGCCGGGGCGAGTTCGTCAACCAGGCTCTCGATGCTGATGCCAGCAGCCGACCACTCGCGACCGAGCTTCGCGCAGAGCAGCTTTTCGACCTTGATAGCCAGCGCGGTTTCGATGGCGGTCTTATCAACCGCAGCCGGGGCGAGCGCGGCGCGGTCCTTCCAGCCTTCGTGGACTGTCTTCGCGTAAGCGTATTCCAGGCAGGACGAGTTGTGGCAGGTTCGCTCCAAAGAGACTTCATGGGTACCGCAGTGCGGGCAGCTGAACCAAGACGCCCGCTCATCCCCGCCCACCTGGCGGGCAAGCCGCCCCAGCAACATATTAACGTCGGCATGGTATTCGCCGGACAGTTGGATATCGCCCACCTGGCGGGCAGGCTGGGCCGACTGCATGAATGACAGGTCAAGTCGACACTCTCCGAACTTAAAGCTGATCGTATAGGCGATTCGTCCATGCTCTTTTTGCTCTGGCGCGCCGACCTGCTTGATCGCAAACCGGCTGGTGATCTCGTCCACCACCGACTGCGGATCGCTGACACCAGGAACCCAAGGGATGCAAACCAAATCGAAGTCTGCGGCGAGGCTTCCATGGGCGGCCAGGGCGTAGCCGTGCGAGCGGGCGACCTCGGCGAGCTGCGCGTAGACGCAAGCGTAGATCGGGGCGTAGTTGGCAGGCTTCATTTGTCACCGCCTTGTGCCGCGTTGAACTCGGCTATCAGCGCGTTGATGGGGTTGTCTGCGAATAGCGTTACCGGCTCACGGGTTGCTTGCAGTTCGCGCACCATGTGCGGCGCGCCGACCAATGCCTGCAAGACCTGGCGCAACGGCTCTGCCGATACCGATATTTTTCCTTCTGGCGCCTTAAGCCGCGCAATCTCCGCATCCTTCGCCGCCAGGCTGGCGAGCAGCCCAGCCACGATGCGCTGGGTCTCCTCGAGCTCGTACCCGGGCACGAGGCCGGACCCGTCGTTGTGCTGATACTGACGCAGTGCGGTGAGCAGTGCGGCAGCGGCGGTGATCTCAGCCATTGACCACCTCCTTCGCGCGATCGGCGATCTCGGCCAGCTTGATGGTGTCCAGCAGGGTGTCGCCGGTACCGCCGACGCCGCTCACCAGCTCGACCAGGTCGCGCAGGATGGCGTGCGCGGTGTCGCGCTGGGCTTCAGCGGCCTTCAGCTGCTCCTGGTGCTTTTTGTAGGCCTGGTAGGCGTGCCAGCTCTGGCCGCCGGCCACGCTCTTGCGGATGTCGGCCACGTCCTCGGCGCTCAGCGTGGTCAGGGGCTGGGCCGGGTAGATCATCAGTTTGCCGTGGTCCCAGTCGATGCCGGCGCTGAGGGTCGCGACTTCGACGCACGGCGTGCCGCCGATCGAGCCCTGGCTTTGAACCACGATCGCCAGCTTCATCGGCCGCCGCTCGTCTCCCGTGATGTAGTGCTGCATGACTTGCAGCGCTTTCTTGAATTCCACCGTCCTTTCCTTAGCCGGTCCTGCCGGCTTTGATTTGTGTGTATGAATAATGACACGGCAGCCCAGGGCATGGGCTACCGTTCGTCGGTCACGATTCGACAGGTTCGCAGCTGAGCACCACGCGGCGATCGTTGCGCAACGGCGGCTTGCCATCGCTTCCCGACAGCATGATCTCCTTGATGGTGTTGCACTGGTTCAGGGTCTTCACGCCAGTGCCGTCCTCGGGCAGGAAAACCGAGCAGTCATCGCGGGCCGGGGTGGTGCACAGGGTGATGACGAGGATGTAGCCGGCCAGTCCTTCGGTAAGCATGGGGTTGTCCTTATGGTCGGTCGTTGCCGTTGCAGTGCGGGCAGTCGAAATAGCGCTGGACCTCCGGCCGGAAGCGGCCGCAGCCAGAGCAGTTGAAGGCGCGTCCGTAGCTGGGTTTCCACGGCTTCGGCAGCTTGATGCCGGTACCCCGCAGCGCCTGCTTGATATCGACGTTCTGCCGGTGCACCAGACGCCGGCGGATGGTGTCGATGTAGTTGGCCGACCACAGCTTGCGGGTGCCAGCCTTGATCCCCTCGGCGAACTGCTCGCGTGCGTCCTCGAGCTTGATGTTGGCCGCGCGCCCAAGGTCCTCGGTGACCTGACCCTTGTTGAAGCCGACCCAGTACACGTCGTTGCCGTTCCAGTCGCCGGTAACGTGCACGTAGACGCGGCAGCCGGGAACCAGCAGCGCGTCGCTGGCAGCCTGTTCCATCAGCTGGTGGTCGACGCCGTAGTGGGCGCGCTGGTCGATGTAGTCCTTCGGCCAGGGAATGTCGGTGTCGCGGTGGCTGCAGGCCTTCTCCTTGGTAAACAGCTCGGCCTTGTCCAGGTCGGTGACGTAGCCGCGGCTGTCCTTGCCCCAGAACTGTAGACCGTCGCCGACATGGCTGCGGCTGTCTTGCAGGTAGAATTGGCGGCTCATGGCGCCACCTGCTGGCCGGCCTGGGCTTCCTTCTGCGCCAGGATCGCCCGGGCGGCGTGGCTCACGTAGTGCAGGCGGCGCACCAGACTGACGCTGGGCTCGGTAAGGTCCCATTCCCAGGTGTCGCTGATGTCCAGCAGCTCCTCGTTCTCGGCCAGCAGCTCGTGGCCGTCGCGCGCATCTTCGACGCGGCTGACCTCCACCAGGAACGACTGGATGTCGTCGAAGTCGATCCCGCCAGAATCCCTGCCGCTTTCGATGGCATCATCGATCCACTGCGACAGCTCATCGAACTTTCCAGCCCGCTGGCCTTCCTCGGAGATCCACTCCGGCAGGTCCTCGAGCGAAAGAGACAGGAGATCGCAGACGGCTTCGACGATCCGGTCCAAGAAGCCAGGCTGATCGAACTCACGCTCGGCGCGGTAGCGCGAGTCCAGCTTCTCGATCATGTAGCCGTCGGGTTTGCGAGCCAGGAAGCCGAGACCGTAGGAGGCGCCGACGCGGAAAACCAGGCTATCGATGTCGCCGAACATGGAGATCCCGAAGCGGGTGATGCAGATGTCGAAGGCGAGGTGCACGGTGCCGGGTTTCTGGCAGCGCCAGACCTCAACGCCGTTGGCGTCGGCCAGGCAGGTGTACTGGTGGTCCTTCAGCCACTCGGCAATGTCGGCGGCCATCTTCTCGTTGTTCACGTCCTTTCCTTGGCGCCCGCGTGGGGCGCGGTTGATTAGCAGTCTTCCCAGCGCAGCGAGCTGGTGTAGTCGTCGTGGCCGCAACGCATCGGCGCATCCGTCACGCCGAGCTCTATCTGTCGCTTGACCACCTTCAGCGAGAGCTCAGTCATCGACATCGAGCGCTGGGCGTGGCTGATCCGCCAGCGCTGGCGAGCCGCGAAGGATTTCAGTGCGTCCATCTTGTCGGGGTAGCAGTAGCGGCGGTGCGAGCTCTTCAGCACCCGGCGGCGACGCTTCTTCACCAGTGAATGCGCCCAGCCGGCTTCTTTGCCCACCAGGTGCGCTGAGTTCTCGCTGATCACGTAGTAGCAGCGCTCCGTCTCCCCGATGACGATGAAGCGCTCGCACATGACATGCACGCCGCTCTCATCGAGCGCGGCGTAGTAGCGGTAGTGGTCGGGGCCGATCTTCTCGGTCATGTCCTTTCTTCTCGTAGTGGTGGCCGGCCCTTGCGAGCCGGCGGCGTCGATGGTGATCAGTCCCAGCGGTCGATCTTGTACTGGGCCACGCCAAGGTCAGTGGTCACGCGCACCACGTTGTCCTGGTTCTCGTTGCCATTGCCGATCAGGATGCCGTTGGCCGAGGCCTCGTCATCGCCCTGCAACTCGCCAGCCCGCGAGTAGGCTTCGATGGTCGCGCGCACCTGGTGCAGGTCGGACTTCAGGATCTCCGGGAACAGGGCCAGGCCGGCTTTTCGGGTGTCGCGAGCACCTTCCAGCACGAACAGCACGCCCTTGGCTTGGTGCGAGAAGCGATCCTCGTCGGCCCACATGTTCGGCTTCAGCACAACGCCGGTAACCGGCACGTACTGGCCAGAGCGCAGCCCCCACTGGCTGGGCATAGAGCCGCCATTCCAGACATACCAGCTGAACGGGTTGCGGGCCTCCTCGCTGTCCCACTGAAGGAGCGGCGGGGCGTCAGCATGCACGGCGGTCAGCATCGCGCAGAAGTTCAGCGACCGGCCCGGCAGGTAGAACTCGATCTGCTTGGCGGTCGGCAGCACGTTGCGGCGGAACTTCTCGAAGGTGATGGTCTGCGGCGGCACGTTCAGTGCGGCCGGCTTGGCCTCGCCCTTCGGCTGCAGGTGGCCGAAGACGCCACCCTTCGCGGCCGGCTTCTCTGCCTCGGTCGGGGTCCAGATGGTCTGGAGCTCTTCCAGGCGTGCGAAGCGGCGGTGCAGGGCGGGTTCCAGGCCCAGCTCGGCGACCAGCTTCTCGGCCTGGGCGATGTTGCCAGCCGATGCCGGGGCCTGCGGGCGCTGGTATTGCAGCGGGTGCATCTTCGCGTCGAAGCGCTTCTTCACAGTGGCGAAGTCCATGCCGGCGGCGATGTCCTCGAGCAGGGTACCGACCATGCTGCTACGCGGGGTGCAGAAGCCCACCGGAGCAGACGCAACTGCCAGCCAGGTCACGTTATCGCGGGCCGGGCCGCGCTTGCCGTTGCGGGCATCGTGCAGCTGGAGCAGCCAGCGGGCCGGGCCGATCACCTTCTCGGCGCGATACAGGGCATCGGCTTCCAGTAGGGTCAGGGCCTGGGCGACGTGGTCGCGGCTGAACTCGGCGAGGCCACGATTCAGGGTGCCGAAGTCCTCACGCTTGGCGGCTATTGCCTGGCCGGCGGTCAGCGCGCGGTTGCGGTAGACCAAATCCGAACGGGGAACCTGGGCGAAGTGGGTCCACTCGCCGGTCTGCGGAGTACCCCAGGTGGTGTCCTTCGACAGGAACACGCCAGTCACACGGCCGCGGGCGACGTGGTTGGCCATGGCTGCCACTGCATCGCGGTAGATCGCCGGAACACCATCGGTTCCCCACATGGCCGGGACCACATGGCCGGACTCGGTGATCACTGCCAAAGAGCCGTACTGCTCGATGAAACGGCGGCAGCAGTGGCAGGTGTGGTGCTGGCGCTGATCGGCCGGCAGGTTGTCCAGGTAGGCGGCGTACAGGTCACCGGCGTCGACGGTGAACAGGTTCGGTCCGTGCTCGGCGACTATGGCTGCGAAGTGGGCCTGGCTGGCGTGCACCAGGGCGTCGAACTCGTCGCCGAAGTGCTGGTGGTCATGGGTTGCGATCGACATGGGGTTGCTTTCCTTCTTCGTTGTTGGGGCTATCGCCCGTAGGCTCCAGGCAGCGCACTCGGCGAATGCGCTCTCGGGAGGCCCGGCGAACCGGGCGGTGGGCTAGCGGTTAGCGTTCAGAAGATCGGCAACCTTGTCGGCACTCAGCAGCGCAAGCGTCTCGGAGCAATAGTTGCAGCCCAGCACAAACAGACACTTCACGTCTTCGGTTTTGAGGCGGCCCTGCTGAATGCCGTTCTTCACTACGTTTGATGTCTGCCAGGAAATGTCGGTGCTGCCGCATTCCTTACAGGCGGTGATTGCTGTTGCCTTGATGTCCATGTCCTTTCCTCGGTGAAGCCCAGGCAGGGCTTATTGATTTGTGTGTACGAATCATAGCCGGTAGCCCCAGCAGCGGGGACTACCGTTCGTCGGATTTGAGGAAGGGTTACTTGGGCTGCTTGCGGTAGCCATGACTTTCGAGATAAGCAGCCAGCATTTCCGGGCTTTCCCACCCGGCTTCTTGGATGGCGTTTGCCAAGTCTGCGATCCGAGTGTTTCGCTCTTCCGCCTCGATCTGATCGGGGGTGCGGATGGGGCGGAAGTTGGCAGGGTTGCCCACGATGATGGATGGCCTCCCGGCCGGCGCAATCCAGGCGTCGTTGTCGTGGTATGCCAGCACTGTCACGCGCTGCCAGCCGGTTTGCGCGCATTCCAGCCACTCGACCTCAAGACCAGTCGGCGGCAGGCCCTGGCCATCCAAGGTAGGCGACGCGGGTTCGGTGGGGCGAGGCACCAGGCGGCCATCGAACAGGTCGCTGGTGTGGGATGGGTTTGGGATGTGGTAGAGGCCATCGCTCTGCACGGACCAAGCCTCCACAGGGACGCCGTGATCGTCAATGCGCCAGTAAACCGGGACGAACATGCCGCTGTCATCGCGTTCCGGTTGGTAGTGGGTGGCGCGCGCTGGCGCCGTCTTCCAGTTGGGGTGGTTCATCCTTTCTCGCCCTCCGGGGCGGGTCGGTTGGTGGATCAGGGCATCACGCCAAGGCGCTGGATGTTGCCGGCGAGGTCGATGATGATCGCCTGCGGCTTCGTGCTGGCGGCGATCGCGGCGCGGCGTTGCTCGGCGGTGTCGGCCGGCATTCCTTCGGCGTAGATCGGCCGCATGGCAGACGCGAGCTGCTGGGTATGGAGCGCGCTGCTCCTCGTCGGGCTCGCCAGGATCACGGCCTCAGTTTCTGGGAAGGCCTGGTCGTCGAGCGCGTGGCACGTGGTCAGCACCAGCAGCTCGCGCTTCTTGTAGCGAGCGATGATCTCCTTACGCTCGGCGTGGTTCTGCTTGGAGGTCACTTCGCTGGCTGGGATGCCGGCCCTACTGAATTGCTCGGCGACAGCCTTGGCATGCTCGATGCTGGCGCAGTAGACGATGGTGCGCTTCCCGGAGCAGATGCGCTGGTACTGGGTGACCAATGCGCCGTGGATGCTGAACTCGGCCGGATCAGCCAGCGGGTGGACGGCGAAGTAGCGGGCATCGCAGAGCAGGCCTTCGTCGATAAACTCGCGCACGGCGCGGGGTTGCAGACTCATGGTGTGGTTCCTGTTGGTGGGTGGTTACCAGGGCAGAGGCGTGCCGGCCTGGGCGCTCATGTACAGCGAACCAATGATCAGCAGCAGGGTGCCGCCGGTGACCAGCAGCTCGAGGAAGGTCGGGCGACGCGGATCATTCACGGCCGCGGCTCCACGGTGACCTTCCAGAGCTCGCCAGGGTTCTTGCCCAACTTCACAGGGTGGCCGTTGTGGGCGGCGAGCTCGGCGCAGCGGAATGCCTCGGTGGCGTTCTCGAACTCGGAAGTGCCCGGGCGGGTGATGCGGCCGATCTGCTGCTGGTACAGGTGGAGCTCGGTGACAGCTTGCTTCTTTTCCATGGTCGTTTCCTCAGAATGGTGGTGCATCGTTCGTCACGCACGGGTTGCCAGCACGGTCAATGCCGGTGCCTTTGCACTCCCAGCAGTCGGGCGCACGGCACTGGCGCCACTTCGGATCCGCCGCCGGCTCTTCGATGTAGACCCAGCGCCCGACACTGATCTTCTTGCCGGTAAGCACGATGGTGCTGCGATCGTCGAAGCGGAACTCCTCGCGGCCCTTGGCGTGGTCGGTGAAGGTGCCGACGCAGCGCTCCAGGGCGGCCTTGCGAATCTGGCCCAGGGTGTGAGCGGTGGCCAGGATGGTGGTGGCGGTGGTCATGGCGGCGCTGGCCTCAGAAGTTGTAGTCGTAGAACTTGCGCGGGGCGGCCTCGCGGCGGAACTTGCAGCCCTTGTAGTAGAAGCAGCCGTCCTTGCGCAGATGCAGGCGGATCACCGGAGCACTCTCGTCGCTGGTGATAATCCAGCGCTGGCTGTGCTGGTTCGAGCAATGGGCGGCGAAGCCACCAGCGTGCATCTCAGGCTTCCAGGTCGGATCCAGCTCGGCCTTCATGGGGCGCACTTCGATGATCTTGTCGGACACCTCGCGCACCACCTCATAGGGGTTCACGTCGCTGTAGCCGATCTGGTTGGCGTAGTTCAGGGCCTGGACTTCAACCGCAGCGAAGGTCATGCCGGAGGCCGGCTTTCCGTCGGCGCCTTTGCACTCAACCGCAGCGCGTGCGGCAGCGGCATCTGCCTCCTCCTTGGTGGCGAAGGTCATCGCCAGCTTGATCGAGCCCATGCAACTGGTGCCGTACTGCTCGTCCCAAGCGTGCAGGTAGTCCTTGCCGTTCTTGCCGTAGGTGCGTTGGATTGCGTAAGCCATGGTGCATCCCTCTCGGTCGGTTGCTGTCGAGCGTTGGCCGCTCTGATGGTTTGAATAGTACACACCTTGATCATTATTGAGGATTACCGTTCGTCGGGTTGCCCTCCTCAAGCGCCCAAAGGAATTCGTCGATCGGCATCGCAACGACCTTCGAGTTGTGGCCGCCGAACTTCTTTGTCTCGTGGCGCACGGCGCCATCGATGTCGCACAGCATCGCGGTCAATTGGCCCGGGGCCAGGCTGCCCTTCTTCGCAGCCTTCGCCATGTAAGGCGTGGACGTGCCGACCCAGAGCTCATTGCCAACGATGCGGATGCCGAAGTCCCTGGCGATCTGCTGGCTATCGCCGGTCTCGTCGCGCAACTGCTGGATGGCCTGCTTCAACGCCTCGTCACCGAGCACGTCGGCCAGCGGCCCGTGGTTCACGTGGGTGGAGACCAGCGGCGCCTTCGACCTGGTGGTGCGCTCGAAGATCACCATGATGCTGTCAGTCACCTCGCGCGGCAGCTGCTGGCGCACGGCCAGGGCCACCACGTCGCTCAGGCTAAGGCGGGTCTCTTTCTCGGGCTTCAGGTTGCCGCTCATGGTGGTCGGCAGCACCTTCTTATCAAGGGTGCCCTCGCTGACCATGTCGCACAGCATGCGAACCAGGGTGCGGTGATCGGTGCCGAGTTTGTCGGCGAGCGTGAGGCTGGAGATGGATGGCTTCATGTTGCAGGTCCTTGGGGTGGTTTCGTGTTGGCTACAAGGATACCAGTAGTGACGCACTATTGGTAGCCAAGTGGCGATACCCCGTAACCCGGGGCCGTCCGCCGGATGGGGCGCAGGAGTAACCGCGAAGCGTGAGTAACTGAGCGCCAAAAGCGCCTGAACCTCAGAAAGCAATGGAAGAGTAACCAAGGTAACAGGGTGCTGGTTACCTGTCCGGTTACCCCAAAAAAGTAACGCAGGTAACCCCGTAACCCAGCATCGTTACCTCACGGATACCCCCTGAAAATTCAGGGCTTCATGCGGTTACCTGGGCGATTTTTTGGTGGGTAACCACTCTCCGGAAAACAAGACCATATAAATTCATAGGAATTGGTAGCCTAGTTACCGCGATGGAGCTACATAGCTACCACTCACTAGGGTTTTATTGCGTATGTATTTATACGGTTACCGTTGTTACTCCTCTATCTATCTATCTATATAAAGTATTGATTTATTTATTATTATAGAGGGGTGAAACCCGGTAACTCCCCGGGGTAACTGAGGGTAACCAGTAAAGGCGACAGGTTACCCTGCCAAAAGTTCACGGTTTATCTCGCCAAACCTTCCCAAATATGAGTACGCCCAGCTAAACTACTGCCCCAGCACAATGCTGGAGCCGTAACGGTGACGGACTACTTCACAATCCCAGAATTGCCCGACAAGCAGATGTTCCGTTGCGAGCGTCGTCAGGCCGTGTTGCAGGTCCAGGCCTGTGCCGGGATGTGGACCCAGGCCAACGGCAAGGCAGCACCCGAGCGCCTGGATCAGTGCAAGAACTGCCCGCTCGGTGCGAAGCACGCCGGAGTGGGCGAAATCTCACTGTCGCCCCTGCGTGGAATGTCGATCTGCGCCAGGTGCGAGCAAGGCACCACCAGGTTGGTGCGCAAGCACCTATGCGTCAGCTGCTACAACCGCGAACGCGAATACCTGATCGGGCGCAATGCCAAAGGATCAGCTCCGAAGCTCCACCCTCCGCTGCACCAGCTCGAGATCAAGTTCCAGGCCGGCGACGCAGTTCTGCACCTGTCGTGTCAGGCCGTGTCCAGCAAGGAGCTGGTGGTCGCGGCACTCAGGGATACCAGCAAACAAGTCACATTCGCATTCAGCAGTAAGCGGCCGGAGTTGCCGCAAGGGGACCTGTTCGCATGAGTTTTGATGAATTTTCCGGAGCCCAGGGCCAGGCCGGAGCGGTGGAAAAACACCCTCGCGCACGCGGGCGCGGGCTCACGCTCGAACCCCACGTGTGCCGGTCATGTTTCGGGCGCATTGCCAGCGAGCCAGACCAGGGCGGCGAGCGGCGTTACTTCTGCACCAGCTGCGGCTTGGAAGCGATCGGCAGCAAGCCGTCGGTGGTGTGTTCGTGCGGGATCAAGTTGCGCAAGGCGAAGGGCGACGGGCGCACCTCGGTCACCCTGGTGGATGCCGGTGTGCGCTGCCATCCGAACAAGCAGGTCAGTCCAGAATTCCCGGCGCTGTTCGTGGCGAGCTATGGCGGCGCCCAGGCTGAGGGGGCGTAATCGAATCTGCGCGAAACGCTGGGTTTCTAAGCGTTTTTCGCCCGGCGTAATCGGCGAACCTGATTGATGGTCTGGTAATCAATTTGCTGAAAGCCTCGTGGCACTAGGCTTTCAGCGATGCGTCAGAATGCTTAGGGCGCACATAGGGCGCAAAACAACAATTCCGAGCAACGCGCAACGCCGCAAAAATGAGTGATACAATGCGCCATCTCCACGACATCGGTAACCCGCAATGACTGAGTGCTCCAGCTGGATCGCTCCGACCGTTACGCTCGCAACTGGCGAGCAGGTGCCCAGCGATAGCGAGGCGTGGCGTGCTGAGTGTGAAGCGCGCGCCGTGCTGGCGATGGGCCTGGTCAAGCGCAGCGAGTTCTTCGAACTGGTGGGCAAGCGCCGCGGCGATGACGCTGCCGCCGCACTCAAGCGCCGCTGCTACGAGCTGGAGCCGCACTTCGTGCTCGGACTGCCGAACAAGCAACAGCGCAATGCGTATCTCGCCACCGTCGAGCAGCGCTTCGGCCCGAACGCGAGTGACAACCTGCGCGCCAAGGTCCTGGCGATTCATCACGAGCGACAAGCGGTTGCGGCCGGAGACGCGCAAGCCGCATAATTGATCAACGACAACACGCCGGCGGAGTCCGGCTCTGGGGGAAGGAGTGAAACGAGTTCGAGCGGCGGCCGCCCTGGTCGCCCTGCTGGTAGTGGCTGGCTGCCAGAAGCAAGCCGAGAGCAGCACGCACGCCGGGCTGGAGTTCAAAGTTGACAAGCTCTTCACCGTGGATGGCTGCACCGTCTACCGCTTCAGTGATGGGGGCTATCCCCGATACTTCACCAACTGCGCAGGCTCGACCTCCTACGAGACGAGCTCCGGCAAGACCACCTACGGCGATGGCGTACAAGGCGGTGCGCAATGAGCCGCCGCGTTGCCGTAATCGGCGGTGGCCGCTTCCTGGCTGGCGCACTTCCCGCGGCTGCGATGGCCGCCATACTCGCCGCTGGCAACCAGGTGGCCGTGATGCCGGAGCGACGCCGCGAGTTCGAGCCCAACTGCGACCTCAACGAGCTGCTGGAGGATGCCGGCAAGCGTGAGGCGCGCCAGGCCCGCAAGGCTGACCGGCGTGCGCGCCTGCAGGCCGCCCAGCGCGCTGCTGTGGAGGGCCGCCCGTGAACATCTTCGAGTTCATGTCGGGCAGCCCGATTCTCACGTTCGTCCTGGCCTGCGTGGCGATGACTGGCTTCAAGACCCTGGCATGGGTGATCGGCCTGCCATTCCGCGCGATGAACATCCGCAAGCATGGCTGGCCGCCCGCGCACCTGGATGCCGACGGCGACTACAAAGCCCACAAGGTGATCGAAGCACGCGCCAAGGCGCTCAGGGAGGCTCGCGACGCATGATGGAATTCTTCACTGACAACGCACTTTGGATCGCCCTGGGAATCGCATGGGCGGCGATCGTGGCCGGTCTGCTCGCGTTCAATCACGCCGCGCACCGCGACGAGGATGACGAGGTGTGGCCGTGATCAGTCAAGCCACCCTGCGCATCCGATCGCCATACGAGCGCGCTGGCGAATACCGTCGCCCCTCGGTCTGGCGCCGTCAGCCCTTTACGCCAGCTGAACGCCAGGCCGCACGCGATGCCTGCAACGTGCCTCAGCACCGCTGGGGCGAAGCCGAGCTCCAGCAGCTGCCGGAGCCGCCGATCCCGATCACGCGCGCCGTTCGCCGCAAGGCTGACGAGCCCCAGCAGCTGCACGAGCAGCCGCGCTCGGCTACCCCAGCCGCACCACCGACCGTGCTCGCTCCGGTGCCTGCCGAGGACAACCCGGCGCCATCGGTCCCGCGTGCCGTGCTGCCGCGACGCAAGCCCATGCTTGGCGATCTGGCCCGCACCACGCTCGAGCGCTTCCGTGCGAGGTACGCACTGTGATCCTGATCCCTATGGCCTGGTTCTACCTGGTCTACGTCCGAGGAGTGAACGAGTGAACGAAACCGACCTGTTCCGCGGCTTGTTGAACCAAGCCCGCGGCGAGCTGAACGACACCCCGAAGGTTGTGCAGAAGCGCATGCGCAAGAAGATCCGCCAGCTCGTGCTGCGTGACCTGCAGCGCTGCGCGTTCACCGGCGAGCCGCGGCTTGTGGTGCGTGCCAAGTGAGCAAGGCCGCGCAGCGCAAGCGCGCTGCCTACGACAAGGGCTATCGGGTAGGCCGGTGGAACCAATGGGATTCAGCCTACGGCTACAGCTTCCGTGTCGCCGATGGGCGCGAGTTCGATCGGGGTCGCGCCGATGGCCGACGCGATCGCCGTGCTGCTCAGCGTCTCGAACGTTCGTGGTCGCGGCGCCTGGTGGCCTGGCTGCGCCGCCTGCTGAACTGAAATCAGACCTGCAATCAGGTGCTCAGGGTCGCCGGCCCCTGCTGCGCCAAGCGTTTCAGCCGGTAACCAACCATTAGGGCGCCGATAGGGCGCACAAGGAGCAAGTGTGAGCAGCAAGACCCTCGAGCAGTACCTGATCGCCGCCATCGACGAGCGCGACCAGATCGACCACGCCCTGCGCGCCACTTTCGGCAGTGGTGGCAAGGTCACCTTCTACGTCCACCCGCTCAACGCCGACGGTGACACTCTGGACTTCGTCGTGCGTGGCAACGCTCTGGCGCTGAACCTGACCAGCGATAGCGACGTGCGCGATGCCGTGGGCGTCCTGATGAGCACGCGAATTCCGATCCTCGACCAGATCAGCGAGCTGTGCTGGGCCATCGAGAAGTGCGGCGCGTCCCCTGAGCTGACGGACGCCGTCACGAAAGCCAGCGCGCTGCGTGGACCGATCTCCGAGCTGGTCAAGCAAGCCCTTGCGCTGGGCATCGACTGCGGTGGGATGGCTGCCGCTGAATCCGGCGAGGACGAGGCGACCGGTGTCGCTGGATGTGCCGGTCGTGCGCCCACCCCGATCGACGACGCCATCGCCCTGGGCCACTGCGCGGCGAACGCGGCGGATTCCCTCGCTCGCCTGCTGGGGAACATGGGCACCGCCGACGCGACCGCGCAGGCCCTGGGCGACCTGGTGCAGAACCTCTCCCGCCGGGCCATTGCTGAACTTGGCCAAATCGACGTGGCCGGCCCGGTGCAGATCACCACCATCGGCGATATCGTGCTCCACACGACTGGTGCTGTCGACGTCAAGCGCCACGAGTCCTGACCATGAGCCTGGACCAGCACCGGAACCCCAACGGCACCTACGACGGCGTCGGCGTGATGGCTGAGGTGTCTGGCCTGCCGCGCGATGAGGTCGCCGCGATCGCCGAGCAGGTGAAGGCGAACCATGCAAAGCTGCAGGGCTGCGCCTACCACGAGTTCGAGGGGCTGATCACGGCACCGCCCGGGAATGGCCGCTACCGTTGCCGGAACTGCCAGGGCGAAGTCGACGCGATCGCCTACCGTTGGCACGAGCGCGGCCGCCGGCCGAAACCGCAAGAGCAACCAACCCCGTAACCGCCGGCGCCAGGACGGGCCGGCTCTGGAGATCGCGTGAACCTGCGCAAATTCTTTGACCTCGCAATCCCGCGCTTCATCACCGAGGAAGTGGCCGTCGAAATCGCCTACTGCTCGAACTGCGAAGAGGCGCACCCGCAGCCGGTTTGCTGCATGGCCGATGTCAAGCCAGGCGAACGCTTCGACGGCATCATGACCATGAGCTGCTTCAACCTGTTCGGCCTCGGCCTGTTCCCGCGCCAAGTGAGCGAGATCCGCCCCTGGGTGAACCCACACGACAAGAGGACCGCCGCATGATCACGCCCCTGACTTGCAGTCGCTGTGGCGGAAGCGGTCTGCACGCCTGTCCTGGCAGGCCGATCGAGCCTATGAGCGAGGAAAAGCGCAAGGAGTTGATCGAGGTGCTGAAGCGCGTGCAAGAGTCCGAGCAGAACCTGCCCGAGCACCTGCGTGGCAGGACCGTCGCCCGCTGAAACCTGATACCAAGTCAGGGTGTCAACACACGAAACGCCTAGTGCCGCAAGGCCTGGGCGTTTTCTTTTGCCATCCGGGCGCGCATAGGGCGCACCGGCCGCCAATTCGCACCCGCCAGCGTCGTGACTGCACACTCCGCATCAACCTGATGATGGGACTGTTGTGTGTCCTCCGAACCCGAACTGACTTTCGAACAGCAGATTGCCGCCGCGCGGATCCTCTACGAGAACACGCGCGGCATGACCATGGCCGCCCTGGCGGAGAAGACCGGGATTGCGAAGCGCACCCTGAGCGCTGCGTCTCGCGAGCAGGGCTGGGCGAAGAAGTGGGGCCAGAGTGAGCCCCAGGTGGCGCAAACGAGCCAGGACGTCGCCAAGATCGCCGAGCACTTCGACCGGAAGGCCGAGGAGCGCGCCAACGCGCCGGCACCGACCGAACCGAACCCCGTGGCCGAGACCATCTCCGAGCCCCTGCCCAGCGAGCTCAATGCCCTGCTGGAGCGCCACCGACGCGAGTGGCTGGCGCCCCGGGCGATGTCGTCCGAGGCCGTGAAGATCCGCGACAGTGACCCGGTGAAGGCCTTCGAGCGGGCCAAGCTGGCGAAGATCACTGCGGAGACCCTGAAACTTGTCCAGGACGGCGAGCGCAAGGCCTTCGGCCTGGATGTTGGCGTGGACGTGCCGAAAGGCCATGTGGTGGTGATCGAACGTGCGTGAAGACCTGAAGAAGCTGATGGGCCTGGAAGTCGAGGTCCCGCAGATCAAGCTGCGGCCGCTCGACAGCCTGGTGCACTACGCCCGCAACTCCCGGACGCACTCGCCGGCGCAAGTCGAGCAGCTGCAGGCCCTGCTGCTGGAGTTCGGCTGGACCAACGCGGTGCTGGTCGACGACATGGGCATCGTGGCCGGCCATGGCCGGTGCATGGCGGCCGAAAAGCTGTACGAGCGCGGCGAGCAGATCAAGTTCCCGAACGGCACGCCCATCCCGATCGGCATGGTGCCGACGCTGGACTGCACCGGCTGGAGCTCCGCCCAGCGCAAGGCCTACATCATCGCGGACAACCGCTCGGCCCTGTCGGCCGGCTGGGACGAGGACATGCTGCGTCTGGAGCTCAAGGAGCTGGAGGCGATCGACTACGACCTGACCCTGACCGCGTTCGATGAGGACGAGCTGGCCAACCTGCTGGCGCCGGAGCTCGAGGTCCCGGCCGACAAGGATCCGGACGCAGCCCCGGCGGAGCGCGACGAGGTCGTGTCTGTGCCTGGCGACGTGTGGGTGCTGGGCGCGCACCGCGTCTGCGTGGGCGACTCCACCAGCGACGAGGCCTGGGACCGCCTGCTCGAAGGCGAGCGTGCCGACATCGTCTGGACCGACCCGCCCTACAACGTGAACCAGGGCCGCAAGAACCGCGAGCAGGACAAGTGGGACGGCGGCAACCGGGCCGAAACCGGCGGCATCGCCAACGACAAGATGTCTCCGCAGGAGTTCGCCGACTTCCTCGGCAGGACCTTCACCGCCCTGTTCGAGGTGATGAAGCCCGGGGCGCCGATCTACGTCGCGCACAGCGACATCGAGGGCCAGACCTTCCGCAACGCCTTCACCGCTGCCAGCCTGCACCTGCAATCGTGCCTGGTCTGGAAGAAGGACCGCATGGTGCTGGGCCGGATGGACTGGCAGAGCATCCACGAGCCGATCCTGTACGGCTGGAAGAAGGGCAGCGCGCACCGCTGGTACGGCGGCCGCAAGAACGTCAGCGTGATCGACCTGGGCGAAGGCTCGCCGTTCGTGAAGATGGAGGACGGGCGCTACCAGATCCGCCTGGGCGAGAGCGTGCTGGTGGTGAGCGCCGATGCCATGCTCGAGGAGCACCCGTCGTCTGTGCTCTACGAGCCGCGGCCGGCCACCAGCGGGCTGCACCCGACGCAGAAGCCCGTCGCCCTGGTCGAGCGCATGCTGAAGCAGTCAGCCCGTGCCGGCGACCTGGTCGTCGATGCCTTCGGCGGCTCCGGCTCGACCCTGATCGCGGCCGACCGCCTGGGCATGAGTGCCCGGCTGATGGAGCTCGACCCGCGCTTCGCCGACGTGATCGTCCGCCGCTGGCAGGACTACACCGGCCGCCGGGCCGTGCACGCGCGCACCGGCGAGGAATTCCCGGGTGACGATGAGCAGCGCCTTCCACCACCTCCCGTAGAAGAGCCCGGCGCAGACCTCTTCTGAGTGGTGCTGGGGGTGATTCGCGCCTGACAACCAGATCGTCAGTCAGGTGTCGAATCACCAAAAAGTGTTGCTGGGCAAGGATTCCAGCTAACCCATTGATCTTTCTGGGCGCGCATCGGGCGCAAACCTGTCATGCGAAATAACATAGGTTAATCGGCTATCGAGTTCCTCACGGCCAAGCTAAAGGGCCGCTCGCCAAGTCAATAAAACTCAACATTCTGAAGGCTGGCGAAGCAACCGAAAGGAATCCGTAAAGAGGAAAAATTGCCTGTACTCAAGTTCGCCGATGGCACTACTGCAGACCACTACGAGACCAGTGCGGTCACGATAGATGACGGCCGCCCAATACGTGGGATTGAACATGCTCGACTGAGCAAGCATACGTTGTTTATCAAGGGCACTGATGCCGTGGTCACCGCCGTGATGGATGGCAAGCGCCAACCGCCGGCGCTCTACCCGCGCGACGGCGTCACCATGATGCCGTCTGGCCTGGAGTGGTCGTGTTCCCCCTTGTACCCCTACGCCGGCACCCTGATTCGCCTGGACGACCGACTGTTTTCCGAGGCCGCCCTGGGTGAGATCGAGCACTGCGCAATCGACTTCCGCGTCGCCGACGTGACCACCCCCTGTACAACGCAGATCGCCACGGCACTGCGCGACCTGGCACAGGCGAAGGCCCTGCACCTGTACCCGTTCCTGGCTGAATCGCTGGCCCTGGCCTTGGCAACCGAGACCATCAAGCGGCTGTCGTCGCGGGCGGCCGATCTCATGGAGCGAACCAAGAACGGCCTGAGCCGGGAGCGCAAACAGCGGGTGATCGACTTCGCCGAGGCCAACATCGACAAGCTGATCAGCCTGTCGGACATGGCGGCCGTGGCCAACCTGAGCCCGTTCCACTTCAGCCGCTCGTTCAAGCTGTCCACTGGCATGACGCCGGCGAAGTTCATGCTGAGCCGGCGCATCGAGCGGGCGAAGCGCCTGCTGAAGGACGGCATGTCGATCGCCGAGGTGGCGTTTGCGTGTGCCTTCTCCAACCAGGCGCACTTCACCACGGCGTTCAAGCAGGTGGTCGGCGTGACCCCGGGTCAGTTCAAGAGCGGCACCTGGGCGTTCTTTGCCGCCAGCTTCGCGCAGTTCAGTGAGCCGATAGCAGTGGCGGCTTCCATCCTCACCTGACATCAAGTCAGGTCATCAGGACGCGCCAGCCCTTGAACTGCGCGCGTTTCGTATGACCACCACCAACATCGGGCGCCAGTAGGGCGCAGTCTCCCGCATCTTCACGCGATTGCCCGGCAAGCCGTTACTCAAATACAATGCGTGAAAACACGATCAAGCCGTGAACCAACACGGCACGGAGACTTATGGAAGCGCCTTACCAGCTGCACCTGGGGGATTGCCTCGACATCCTACGAACTCTTCCCGACAACTCGATCGACAGCGTCGTCACCGACCCGCCCTACGGCATCCGCTTCATGGGCAAGAGCTGGGACGGCAAGGACATTGAAGAGCGCGCCGCGTACCGCGCGAGTATGCCTTCGCACGCTGCGGCCTGCGGCCAGAACGGCGGGCACCGATCCGTGGCGGCCGAGGCTGGGAAGTACGACCTGACACCGGCCGGCATGCGCGCCTTCCAGGCTTTCACTCTCGAGTGGGCGACCGAGTGCCTGCGTGTACTCAAGCCAGGCGGCCACCTGCTGTCGTTCGCCTCGCCCAGGACCTACCACCACATGGCCGTCGGCATCGAGATGGCCGGGTTCGAGATCCGCGACCAGATCATGTGGGTGTTCGGCAGCGGCTTCCCCAAGTCGCACAACCTGCGCGACGAGCACGAGGGCTGGGGCACGGCGCTGAAGCCGGCGCACGAGCCGATCTGCATGGCTCGCAAGCCGCTGATCGGCACCGTACTGGCGAACGTGCTCGAGCACGGTACCGGCGCCATCAATATCGACGCCTGTCGTGTCCTTGCCGAGAAGATGCCGCCCAACACGGGAACCGGCGGTCTGCCACGGCGCCGGGAGGACGAGCAGCGCGGCCCTGGCGTCGTATCGCAGCCGCACGCTGCGGGGCGCTGGCCGGCCAACCTGATCCACGATGGTAGTGCGGATGTCGTTGCGCTGTTTCCTGCCGAGGCTGGAGCCGCTGCACCAGTGATGGGGACCGAACCCACTGCGAACGGATTCAGCGGCCCGGTGAAGTACTCCGGCATGCGCGAGCGTGTGGCCGGCGCCTTCCACGGCGACAGCGGCAGCGCGGCCAGGTTCTTCTACTGCGCCAAGATCAGCCGCAAGGACCGCAACGAGGGCTGCGAAGCCATGGAGCGCAAGCCGCTGAGCTGGTCGAGCGGCGACGCCAACCCTGGCAGCTTCCAGTCGGAAGGCACCGACCGTTCAAGTCAGAACCACCACCCCACCGTCAAGCCGACCGACCTGATGGCCTACTTGCTGCGCCTGGTCACGCCGATCGGCGGGACGACGCTGGACCCGTTCATGGGTAGCGGCAGCACCGGCAAGGCGGCGATTCGCGAGGGCTTCCAGTTCATCGGGTGCGAGCTCGATGAGACCTACATGGCGATCGCCCAGGCCCGCATTACGCACGAGCTGGCGAAGCAGGTCCCGCCGCCGTCGCTGCTGCCCGTACAGCAGGACCTGTTCGGCACCTGATAGAGAATCAGGGCATCAGTCGGCAGAACCAAGCAACAGCGCCACTTTCACAGGTGGCGCCTTTTCTTCGGGCGCAGATAGGGCGCAGCCTGGAAATCCGACAAACGGTAATTGCTCAAATTCGAGCATCACAAACACAATACACACAAATCAAACGACAGCGGGCCAGGCGCCCGCCAAGGGAAGGAAGGTGACCAACAACACCAAAGGGCCGTTCACCATCATGTTCGACACCGAGGAGGGCTGGCAGGTCCTCGGCGAGAACATGGCGATCGTCGCCACGCTGGGCTCCGACGACATCGAATCCGGCGACCCGGTCGAGCAGGATGCGCGCCGCATTGCGGCTTGCCTGAATGCCTGCCAGGGCCTGGACACCGAAACGATCGAGAGTCGTGGCATCGCGCCTCGTTTCGATGCTGCGCTGCAGTTCAAGGACACCGGAAACGTCGTGTTCGGCGAGGCAGCAGCCGTCAAGCAGGTGGCTGAGCTGATCGAAGAGCGCGACGATCTCGCCCGCTGGAAGGAGATCGTCAGCAACGCCAGCCTGCTCCAGCAGCTGCGCGACAAGGCGGAGCGCGAGCGTGACGAGCTGCTTGCGCTGGCTGAAGAGGCGCTGAAGGTCGGAGAGTGGCTTGCAGGTGGCGATGAGAAGCCGAACGGATTGAATCAGCGACTGCGCGCGGCGATTGCGAAGGTCAATGGCACCGGCCCGCGCTACACCAGCATCAGCAAAGGCGGCAGCTACGTGAAGCTCGGTGCCATCCGCGGCGCTGGCTCGCTGAAGGGACTGGCCGGCATCGCCTACCAGAACGAGAAGGGCGACCTCTTCATCCGCGAGCCCGAGTGCTTCGCGAAGCGCATGGTCCCGATCGAGAAGGGGCCGAAGGCATGAACCAGTCCAAGCTCGAATCGTTCATCGAAACCTGCATCAACACCGCGATCGGCTTCCTCGTCGCGCTGGCATCGCAGCTGCTGGTCTTTCCGATGGTCGGGATCCACGTGCCGCTCAGCACCAATCTGGAAGTCGGCGCCTGGTTCACCGTAATCAGCATTGCCCGCGGCTACGTAATCCGCCGCTGGTTCAACGCTCGACTGAAGGCGGCAGCTCACCGGCTGGCGCAAGGAGGTGCATCGTGAGCATCCAAGAACAGCGCCGCGAGAAGTTCGAACAGGCGGTCATCGATCGCATGAATGAGAGTGGCTTCCTCGAGGTGGAGATCCGCGTCGAGTGCCTTGCCCGATCCGGTGAAGGCTACAGCGACGGGTCGATCGACGCCTACTGGCACTTCTGGAACGCCGCCCTGGATGGCGTGGAGATCGAGCTGGGTCACTCCGATTCCGCACCGTCCGCCGAGTATCGCCAGGGCTACGACGAGGCTCTTGATGATGCGCGAGAATCCATCGAGGCCGCCGGCCTGAAGGTGAAGTCGTGAAATATGTGCTGTGGAACATCTACGGCTACGGCTACGCGGCTGCCATGTTGCTGGCGATGATCGCCCGGGATGTCTCAGTGCCGGCCGCCATGTTCCTTGGCCTCGGCAGCTGGGGAACTGTAGCTGCCATGCTTATTGCGAGGACTATGTAGTGGACAGGATCGAAGTGAAGACCGCCGACCTGATCGGGCCGGCGCTGCGTTACGCCATGGCCACTGCCTGCGGATTCAAGGTGGAGCGCATCGAGAACGACAAGCACGACACCGGCCCGAACCATTGGCGCGTCATAAGCGAGAAGCACGTCACCGAAACCCGCAACGGCTTAGTTGGATACATCCAGCCAGACCGAACAGGCGGTTGTTACTGCTACGAACCAGACCGCGACTGGGCGCAACTGGGCGGACTGATCAACTGGTGCGGCAAGCATTTCCGCCTACAGATCGACGCGGCCGACAATGCGGCAAGCTTTGTCCAGGGCGGAGTGCGCGTCGGCTACACGGCGAATAGCCTTCTAGTTTCGATCTGTCGCGCCATCGTCGGCGCTCGATTGGGTGATGTGGTGCAGGTACCGGCCGAGCTGGTGCAAGGCGGTGGCGCATGCTGATCGACGTCCACGAGCGCCTGCCAGACGGGCGCCCTGGCAAGCTCTTCACGACCGTGGAGCGTGAGCCGAAGTTCAGGAAGAGCACCCAGACCGACTGGGTGAAGTTCGGCGAGGAGAGCTATCCGGTGCTGACCGGCGTGCGCAATTTCATCGTGGTGCCGCCGGAGAAGCTGGCCAGCGTGAAGCAGGTCATCGCCGTTCCGCTCCGCACCAGACACAAGAGGACTACTGCATGACGGTCTACGTCGACAACATGCACGAGAGTAAGCTGGGCCAGCTCGGCCGCATGAAGATGAGCCACATGATCGCCGACACCACCGAGGAGCTGCTGGCCATGGCCGACAAGATCGGCGTGCAACGCAAATGGCTGCAGTACCGGGGAACCTCCAAGGAGCACTTCGACATCGCCAAGAGCAAACGCGCCCTGGCCGTGGCGGCCGGTGCCGTCGAGATCGACGTGCTGCAGACCAGCGCCATGTGCCGCCGTCGGCGCATGACCGGCCAGCTCGGCCAGCCAGATGACGCACTCGAGTGGGCGCGTGCTGACATGCGCGCCGAAGTCCAGGCCGCTGGCGTGCAGGTGGCGCCATGAAGAAGACCCGACGCATCCGCGTGTGTCACTGCCCAGGCTGCGGCATGATCACCATGCTGCAGCCGGCCCGCGTCAAGCCGGATGAAATCCCTCTTTCGGTCTGCAACTACTGCTACAGGCCATTCGAAAACCGAGCGGTGGCCAGCTGGCTTGTCCACCCAGAGGAGCTTGAATTGTGAGCAACCGCGACCTCTGCATCATGGCCTGCGTGTTCTGCCGTGATCCGCAGTTCCACCAGTGGGCTGGCGAAAAGGAGTATGGCGCTGGCATGCGATTGAGTGAGCAGGGCGCCAAGGAGTACATCCTGCACCTGTGCCAGGTGAGCACCCGCAACGACCTCGACACCAACCAAGACGCAGCGCAGCGCTTCCACGACCTGGTGCGCAAGCCGTTTCTGGAGTGGAAGGAAAATCAAGCAACCGCGCCCGCTGGGCGCTAGGGGAAAGGAAGTGACAACTGTAAACGTGCGGGCGATCGTGACTGACGCCCTGGTCGGCATGGTTTCTGGGGTTACCGGGATGGTGCCGCCTAGCAACGAGCCGCTGCCGGACTTTATCCAGGCTCCTGTTGATCGCGCAGTCGAGCGAATCAGTGCAGCGTTGGCGGATATGACGGCGGAGCGGGATGCGCTGCGCGACCAACTCCACGTCGCCAACGAGAACATCGAGCAGCTTCACAACGAGCTGAACCTGCTGGCGCTTCCTGAGCAGACCATGGTTGCGAAGGAGGGGGTGTGATGGGGTACCAACTCGAAGAGGCCGCCACGCTGCTGGATCAAGAGCTGCCGGACTGGTCGTGGTCATTCACGAGGATCCGCAACCCCGGCCATATAGCCAGACCGATTGGCGAGGGCATCGGGCTCGACCTGCTCGGGCCTGACGGCCAGTTGCGAGTGTTCGAGAAGCACGGGTCATCGGCGCTGGCCGCGGCGGAAAGGGCAATCCCGCGAGCTCGTGCGCGTGCTGCCGGTGATCCTGGCGCCTGATTACCTGATGCTGAGTCAGGTTGCCAGCGCACCGGAAACCGTGACGCAGTAAGGCTGCACGCCTGCTGCTGACCGGCCCGGGCGCTGGTAGGGCGCCGCGCCGAGGGGCTGTCGTGACGTGACAATGCGACAAACCCTTCGCCCACCCGAGAGTTCCCACCATGTCCCGTCTTGTCCTGCTGGTGAAAGCCGGCCAGTCCGCCCTCCTGAAATCCCATGTATCGGGCTACACGCGCGGCGACGGCACCTTCGTCGGCGAGCACGACGACAACCGCAAGGCCGCGATCGAGGCCGTACCGCACCCGAAGGGCCACAAGCCCGGCGCCAACGTGTTCTTCCCCCACCCGCAGAAGCCGGGCAAGAATGCCCTGGGCAAGTACAAGGGCCAGCGCAACGGCAAGTCGGTGATCGAACACGCCAGCGGCGAGCACGAGATCGAGCACGATCAGGTGAAGCCGGCCCGCGGCGTACCGAAGCAGGCCGACGCCGGTAAGACCAAAGAAGCCGGCCAGGCCCTGCGCGACTTCATCGCCGCCAACAAGCGGTGAACCCATCTGGTCGTCGTGACGCGACACTGGCGTCATGATGACCAATACCGCGCCCGCAACAGCGCCTCGCCGCGCTGTACTGCTGATCAAGGCCCAGGGTGACTTCAAGCACTCTGGAAAATACTTCCTGCACAACGGTCGCTGGCACAAGCTGCACGCCGACAAGCCGGTGCCGAAGGGCGCGCCTGTCGCTGTGCATCCGCAGGCGGCCGGCAAGTTCGTGCCGAAGCAGCACCTCAGTGACGCCGAGTGGGCGCAGCTGAAGTTGCCGGCAGAGAACACCAACGCTGGCAGCTACAACAAGCTGCTCGACGTGCTGAAGCAGCACAGCGATGCCGGCGACGTGACCGCCATCCTGGGTATGCAGTTCGGCACGAACACCTACGGCAAGAAGGGTGCGGCGGTCGCCAACCACCTGCTCGGCCTGTACGGCAGCGAGCACAAGGTCGCCCCCGGGCAGAAGGCCGGCGAGCACGCCGCTGTGAGCCAGGCGCCGGCCGAGACACCAGCCCCGAAAGCTGCTGAGCCAGCCCCGAAGGAAGAGCCCGCGGCCGAGAAGCTGGCGCCAGACGCTCCTGCTGAGAAGCCTGTCGCGTCCGGACTGTCCATGCCCGCCTTCGTGGAGGGAAAGACCACTCAGGGCGTCACCGACTACTACGCCAAGCAGGCGCAGAAGATCATCGACATGGCGGCTGCCGGCGACGCCGATGGCCTGGCCAAGATGAAGGCTGATGGCCTGAAGCCGAACTCGAAGGGCAAGGTCGGCAACACCTTCAAGGGCAAGACCGAGAACAGCAAGCTACTGCTGGCGCTGCATGACCAGGCTGTCGACCATGTCGGCAAGAAGGTCGACGCAGTGATGGAGGCGAACCCGCCGGCGGCAGAGCTCACTCCAGCCGCCGATCCGGTTCCCGACAGCTCCGCACTCGCCCCCACAGCAGAACCCGCGCCGGCCGTGGCTTCCAGCAGCAAAGTGAGCCAGATCCCGTGGGATTCGCTCCTACTGCCGGACAGCAACAAGAACGCGAAGTCGCACAATGGCAAGGTCGCGCAGATCAAGGCCATGGCTGAGGCCGGCGACATCGCTGGCCTGGAGGCGTTCAAGGCGGGCACCAATACCTACGGGAAGAAACAGAACCTGTTGGCGCAGACCGCCCTGGCCGCGCTGAAGGAGGACGCCGCTGCGCCGGCGCCCGCTGTTGCGCCGATACAGGAGCAGTCCGACGCGAAGATCGACCAGGCGAATGCCGCCGGTAAGATGACCAGGTCTATCCAGAACGCGATCAACGAGGCGATCGAGGAAGAGGACGGCACCTCGCTGAAGTATTTCATGAAGGAGTATGCCGAAGGCACGCCGGTGCACGAGGCAGCGAAGGCTGGCCTCGCGAAACTGAACGAGGGCAGCGCACCAGTCGCACCCGCGCCAGCTGATGACCTTCCCGAATCGCAGAAGAAGCTGATCGACGACATCGCCAAGTGGCCGGATGGCAAGTCGCACCTGAAGGACATCATCGAGAACGGGACGCCCGCATCGATCGCCTACGCCAAGCAGTTGCTGTCCAGCATCGATCAGTCGACCGGTCCGCAGGAAGGCGACACCAAGCAGGGCGCCGACGGCATGCTCGTGTTCAAGAACGGGCGCTGGCACAAGCAGGAACAGGCTAAGGCAGCCGAGCCAGCCCCGGCCTCGGCATCCAGCGGCCTGCCGGAGGTGCCGCAGTTCTCCTCGGTCGGTGGCACCGCCAGCTGGGCGGCCAATTACCAGAAGGTCGCCCAGGCGCTGCACGACGCAGTCATCCAGCACGGCGCCGCCGGTCTCAAGGGCGTGGTCGTCAGTCACGGCGACGGCAGGTTCACGATCAATGCCGGCGGATTCAAGCTGAAGAAGGTCGGCCCGAACGACAAGCAGGAATACCGCAAGCAGATGCACGCCTATGTGGCCGCTCTGAAGGCTGCCGTTGGCAAGCCGAAGAAGGCGGCTTCGAAGCCCAAGGCCGCTGCGCCGGTCTATGCCGACAACGGCATCCAGTCGATGGACAGCTGGAAGCAGACCGGGCCGCAGGGCGGATCCAACCCGGGCGGCAAGTTCAAGGACGAGAACGGCGTCGAGTGGTACTGCAAGTTCCCCAGCAACGAGGACGTCGCCAAGTCCGAGGTCCTGGCGGCGCAGCTCTACGCCATCTCTGGTGTGGCCGGCCAGGACGCCAAGCTAGTGATGAAGGACGGCAAGCTCGGTATCGCATCGCGCTGGGTGACCGTGAACAAGGCCTCGCCGGCGGAGCTCGCGAAGACCAAGGGCGTGCTGTCCGGATTCGGCGTCGACGCCTGGCTGGGCAACTGGGATGTCGTCGGCCTTGGCTTCGACAACCTGCAGGTCAACGAGAAGGGCGAGGCCGTGCGCGTGGATGCCGGCGGCTCGCTGACCTACCGTGCCCAGGGTGGTAAGAAGGCCTTCGGCACCACTGTCAGCGAGATCGACAGCCTGCGCGATCCGAAGATCAACCCGCAGTCCTCGGCCGTGTTCGGCAAGATGACCGACGCCGACATCACTGCCGCGGTGGCGAAGGTGCTGGCCATCCCCGACGCTGCGATCATCAACGCCGTCGAGCTACATGGACCGGGCGATGCCGCGAACAAGAAGGCCCTGGCCGACGTACTGCTGGCGCGCAAGGCCGACCTGGCTGCGAAGTTCCCGAAAGCCGCGAAGCCGCCGAAAAAGCGCCTGGACCCGAACAACCTGCCGGTCAATGCCGATCGCCTGCCGAAGGCGCACGACTTCACCAACTGGCTCGGCGCTGGCAAGCCGCTGTCGTCGCAGCCGCACGTCAACGCCGCGAACATGGCTGTCGAGCAGGAAATGCTGGCGCTGGCCAAGACCGGCAACCTGAACAAGCTGAAAGACTTCAAGTTCCACGCGATCGACAAGGCCACCGGCAACGCGACCGGCCAGCTGATCCCGATCGCCGAGCACCCGTCCAAGCACGTCGTCCAGCTGCACGCCGACTTGGTGATGACCCTGGACGAGATCGCCAACCCACCGGAGCCGCTGAAGGTCTTCCAAGAGACCGACGTCGGCACCATCGAGCAGCTGGCCGCGGCGCTGCCGCCGAAGAAGTTCGGCACCACCGTCGCCGCGGTGAAGTCGAACGAGAAGCTGGGCTTCTGGGTCGTGCTCGGTACCGCCCATGGCGCGGCGCAGAAGCTGAAGCCCGAGAAGGTGATGGACTACTCGAAGGCGGCGATCGACGCGGCCTACGTGAAGTTCCAACAGGCGAGCCACTTGGCCAAGCACTTCATCAAGTCGGTGCAGGCCTCCGGCAGCTACAACGACCTGTTCCGCGACGGCAAGACCCACGACCACTCCGGCAACAAGCTGAGTGACGTAGCCAAGGCTGCCATGGAACACGCCACCAGCATGCCCGAGGGGACCAGCGTCTACCGGTGGCAGGCCATGCCGGATGACATGGTGAAGAAGGTGCTCGACGCGCCGGATGGTACCGTTTTCCAGGCCACCGGCCCTATGTGCACCTCCTACAGCCAGACCGGCACCTCCGGCTTCGGCAAGCACCGGGTGACCATCCGCTACGCCAAGGGCGCCAAGGCGGTGGAGAGCTTCGCGTCCGGCAGCTTCAAGGGCGAGAAGGAGATCACCACGCTGCCCAACGCCAGGTTCGTGATCCTGAAGAAGGAGATGGTCCCGGACGTCGAGCACAACAACCCGAGCGGCAAGCGCCTGGAGTTGGAACTGCTTATGCTTCCCCCGGACCTGGGTCTTTAGATATTATTTGAGCAAATCAGTAAGAGGCGATCATGACCGATCCGCGTGAAATCGAAGGCAGCCCGGAACGCGCTGCCGACCGGGGCAGGGCCGAAGACCTCGGCTTCAGCATGGATCCGCGACCATCCCTGGGGAACCTGGACGTGGTGCGTGGCATCGTGTCCGAGTTCGGCGCGGCGATCGTCGATGCCCGCAAGCAGTACAACCTCGACAAGCTCACTGGTGAGCAGGCCCAGGCCCGCGTGCGCGAGCTGGCGAAGGAGTACGGCGACATCATCATGGGTCGCGATGCGCGCTACTTCGCCCTACCGTGGAATGACCAGGCGCAACTCGGTCGCCGCATCCAGCTGGTCGTGCCCGCGGTGGATGGCGTCAGCGACCCCGGCGAGCAGCTATTCCTGACCGTTGGCACCAGCCTGATGAGCCTGGCCAAGGCCCACGAGGAAGGCCGCCTGCCTGACACCGACGCCGAGCAGCACACCAAGACCATGCTCGATGACACCGCAAACCTGATCGCGGGGCTGCGCTGATGGGCCAGGTCATCCTGCTGAAAGCCCGGGTGAAGGGCTATTCGAAGAAGGACGGCACCTACGTCAAGCCGCACGACCGGAAGGACGCGCCAGCGGCCGCCAAGCCGACCAAGGCTGCGCAGGTGCGCAAGCCCACCGAGACCGACGAGGTCCTGCACTACCACCCGCGCGCCGGCGAGAACGGCGACAAGGTCGTGGTGAACAAACCGAGCCACCCCAGTGCGCCCAGCACCTGGCACAACCCGAACGCCGTGGCGACCTTCGTCCCGAACGGCGACGTGCCCGCCAGCCTGAACGGCGTCGCGCTGACAGCCTGGAAGGACCACCCGCAGACCAATGAGGGCTGGGACTACTGTGAGGGCGTAATGGACGACCTCTACGAGCCAGCGTTCCATTTGCCGCCCGGGAAGAAGGCGGCCAGCGGCGTGGTCATTGAGGAACCTGATGGCAGGGTATGGCTGATCCATCCAACCAACCAATTCGGTGGTTACCAGGCCAGCTTTCCAAAGGGGACAGCGGAGCTGGAATTATCGTTGCAGGCCAATGCCTGCAAGGAAGCCTTTGAGGAATGTGGGCTCAAGATTCAGATCACGGGTTTCATCGGAGATTTTCACCGCACGACCTCGGTGGCCCGCATGTATCGAGCGAAGCGAGTGGGTGGAACACCGACGGCAATGGGGTGGGAATCTCAGGGCGTCAGCCTCGTTCCGAAAGGGCTCCTGTATGACCACCTGAATATGTGGAGCGATCACGGTATAGCGGAAACGGTTGGTGCAGGCCCAGCTCCAGAAAAGCAGGCTGGCGACCTGTTCGGCGGAAAATGAAAGTCATCTCCAGGAATGAAGCGGCGTCTCAAGGACTGAAGCACTACTTCACCGGGAAGCCCTGTAAGAACGGTCACGTCGCAGAACGCTTGGTTTCGAACCGGAATTGTTCGATCTGCAGAAGCGAGTACGCGCCACGTTACTACGAGGACAATCGGGAGGCCTACGCTGAACGAGACGCGCGCTATTACGCGGACAACCGAGAGCGCATTCTTGATCGCCACCAGGCCTACCGAGAGCAAAACAGAGACGATGTACTGGAACGGCATCGCCGGTATCGTGTGGAAAATCACAGCGCCCAGCTGGAGCGTCAGAGAGACCACTACCGAAGGAATCGAGATGCGGTGCTCGATGCGCAGCGCAGGTACATCAAGGACAATCGTGAAAAGGTGAATGCCAAGACAGCCCTGCGTCGGTCGCGCAAGCTGCAGGCCGTCCCAGGCTGGTTCGGCGAACTCGACGAGTTTGTGTGGCGCGAGGCGGCTGACCTGGTCATCTTGAGAAGAGACGCGACCGGTATCGACTGGGCCTCAGATCACATGATCGCGCTCGCAGGGCGGCGTGTGTGCGGGCTTCACGTGGCAACCAATTGCCAAGTCATACCGGCCTATCTGAACGCCAGGAAGAACAACAAGGTGATCATGACCGAACCTGACGACTGGTTACTTCATATCTCCAAGTAAATCTCAAGTAATGCCAAGTAAACAGAAGTCACTGTTTTAGCCTTGCATCATTGATCTTTTTTGATATACGCTAGCCCCATCGTAATCAACAACGAATGGGGTTTCAGCGTATGTGGATCATGTTGAAGGATGCTTTTTTCAGTATCGTGGACAAGGCCGAAAAGCCTGGCTGCCTGGTTGTTCGAGCTCGCCGCAAGGGCGACATCGAGCGCTACTTCCCGGCCGCTAAAGTCCAGAAGACCGTAGGCAACGACTACCTGTTTCGCGCCGAGATTCCACGCGAGGAAGTGGCTGACCGGATCGCCCAGTGCGTGATGGACAATGATGCACCTAACTTCAAGAACAGCGTGACGGACAAGAAGCTCCACGCCGCCTACAACCGTATTTGGCATGTGATGGCTGACCTGCAGCCGATCCCGCCGTACTCCGCCGGAGGCCGGCGCCAACGCTCGCTGCTGTAATCGTCGAGATTAAGATCAACAACTGCGGGGCGCTGCCCCGCCAAGGAAAGGAAGTGAGCGATACGATTGAGCTGGACCTTACGACACTGGAGGCAGCTGCCCAACTGGCTGCGGTTCGTTTCCAAGACAAATGGGAGTCCGTGGCTGCCGAAGACGGCGGCAAGGTTCACCAGTGTGTGGTCGTTGACGATGCCGGGATGCTCCGCTGCCCCGACAACTCGCCGCGCAGCAGCATCCTGGCCGACTATGTAGCCGCTGCGCACCCTTCCATCGTGCTCGAACTGATGCGCCGTCTGCGAATCGCCGAGGCGGTCGGCCAGGCAACGATGCTGCGGATCAATGCCGGCGCCGGCGACACGCTGGTGATCGGTATCGAGCCCGAGTTCATGCCCAACTTCAAGAACGCCCTGGCCGGGAGCCTCCAGCCTGGCATGCGAGCGGTGATCATGCCGAAGGGCATGGATGTGCAGGGTCTCGACGAGGACGCCATGCGCGCGGCTGGCTGGGTGCGGGCTGAGCGGGGTGACGCATGAAGCAGTTCCGCGTCGGCCGGCTCTACTTCCTGGGCGAGCCAGGCAACTTCTTCTTCCGCCTGTTCGGCTACGGCCTGGCCTTCAAGGACACCCGACGCCACCGGCTGTACTTCTCTGAGCGCAACGGCCTTGGCCGCCAGCTGCGGGTCGGCCCGTGGCTGGTCGAGGCGCTGACACCCTGATCCCAAAGCAGTGAATCAATTCGCCAGGACTTCGGCGCAGTAAGGCTGCGGTCGTGAGGCGACAACTTCGGGCGCGTATAGGGCGCCCCAACACCAAGAAGGAAACTCCCATGGATGCAAAGACACTGGCTGCACAGATCAGCGGCCGCGAGTACGGCAAGGAGCTCACGAAACAGGAAGCCGAGCAGGCCAGGGCCGCCGGCCTGGTGGTGGTCTACGGCGCGAGCGATGACCTGATGGAGTTCGAGGGCGCGATCTACGACGAGTTCGGCTGCTACGAAGGCGGCACCGCACTGGTGGACGAGAAAGGCCTTCTGGACCGCGACCAGATCGATGATAGCGACGACGAGGCGATCGCCGACTACGTGGCCCGCAAGAAGACCGCTCGATCGATCGAGGCCGCTTGGTCCGACGCCGGCAATCCTTGCTGGAGCTACAAGACCGACATCCCTCACGAGACTTTCGAGATCATCGACGAAGGCGAGATCTACTGCCGCGGCATCGTGTTCGCGCTGGCCGACCTGGCCCAGGCGGTGGAGGCATGAGTTTCCAGCTGACGCCGGAGATCACCCAGAAAATCGCCATGTGGTTCGCCACTGGCCGCGTTGGCGTATCGTCCCGGACGATCGCCTCCATCGCCGTCGGCGCCCAGGTTGGTGACTGGGATGTGCCGCACGATTCCGACGACTTCAGTCGCTGCTATGCACTGCTGAAGGCTGTGCCGGAGCTCCGCCAGGCGTTGCCGCTGGTGGCCGAGAAGTGCCCGAAATGGGGGCCGCTGGTCGAGGTATGGGATGAGCTGACCGAGCTCTATGAAAAGGACGAGGCAGAGGAGCCGATCTACGAGACGGTGAAGCAAGGACGCGGTAAGCGCCCGATCCGGCGCCTGACGAACAAGCGCTCCTGCCATGACCGGATCCGTGGATTGTACGACGCCTGCATGATTGCCGGAGGATGGGTCCAGAAGTCGCAAGGCTGGTGGGTGCGAGAAAACGGTGGCGGAGCGTGAGCCAATCCACGCGCATCAAGCGCTTCCCCATCAACACCGCCGGCCGCGATCTCGCGGTCGGCGACATCCACGGCAATTTCAGCAAGCTCCAGCAGGAGCTGGTGGCGATCGGCTTCGACCCGACGCGCGATCGCCTCTTCTCCGCCGGCGATCTCGTCGATCGCGGACCGGAGTGCGAGGACGTCATTAAGTGGCTGAATATGTCCTGGTTCCACCCGGTACGTGGCAACCATGACGACTACGTGTGCCGGTACGACACCTGCGACATCGGCAACTGGCTGCACAATGGTGGGAGCTGGTTTGTCGGCCTGCCGAGGCTGGAGCAAGAGAACTATGCGGTGATGTTTCGCGAGCTGCCGATCGCGATCGAGGTGGAGACGTCGCATGGCCTGGTCGGGATCGTGCACGCCGACTGCCCATTTGAGTCCTGGCACGAGCTGCAATTCGAGCTCGAAGGCGGGTCCGGCGACGCCAAGCGCCTGAAGCTGGTGCAGAACACCTGCATGTGGTCGCGCTCGCGTATTGAGCAGGGCTACGTCGGCGGCGTGAAGGACGTCCGCGCTGTAGTGGTCGGCCACACTCCGCTGCGCCAGGCGGCAGTGCTGGGCAACGTCTTCCACATCGACACCGGCGGATGGTTCCCGGATGGCTCCGGCCACTTCACTCTGCTGGATCTTCACACCCTGCAGGCCATCCCGCCGCTGCCGGCGAAACTCCAGTGGTAACCGAACCCCGCTCCGGCGGGGTTTTTCTTCTGTCGTGACTCCAAAATTCGAGCATGGCAGAACTCAAGATACGCCTTCCGGCGCCAACTCCCGTCCAACGGAAAATCCTCACGAAATCCAGCCGCTTCAATGCTGTCTGCATGGGCGAGCAGGGCGGCAAGACCACGCTCGGCATCGAGGTGCTGATCGCGGCGCCACGCGGCGCCATCAACGGCAAGGCCCCGGTGGCCTGGTTCTCGGCCACAAAGGACGAGCTCGCCGAGGTGCGACGCACGATCAAGCGCGCGATCGACCCGCTGATCAAGCGCCAGGTCAACGCCCGCCGCCTGGAGCTCGTGAACGGCAACACGATCGACTTCTACTCGCTCGACGAGATGCCCAACGCCTTCCCGCAGTATGGGCTGATCGTGGTCGATGACGTGCGCAAGTGCGGCAACTTCCTGCTGGCCTTCGAGGACGTCCTGAGCGAGACGCTGCGCGAGCACGAGGGCGAGGGCTGGTTCCTGTCCGGCGCCTACGGCAAGCGCAACGACTTCTACCGGCTGTACCAGCAGGGCCTGATGGATCCGGACTGGTCCTGCTGGCAGTTCGACTCGTTCAGCAACCCGCACCTGCCCGACGAGCTCAAGGCCGAAGCCAGGACCGTGCCCGAGCTCGAGTACCGCCAGCGCTTCGCAGCGGAGTTCCTGGACGTGGCGATCGAGCTCACCGCGGCGCAGAAGGTGATCAAGCCGAACGAGACCTTCCGCCAGTGGTGCGAGCGCCTGGCGCAGGACGGCCTGAAGGTGGACGGCAAGCCGTTCACCCTGGACGACCGCCCGGCCATGGCCTGGATCTACGACCAGGTGCCCAGCACTGCCGACGAGGCCTACCGCCTGGTGCTGGTGCTGATGAAGTGCGCCCAGGTGGGCTTCACCGTCATGGAGATGCTGGCCACCATCTACCTGGGCATCAAGTTCGGCCCGGGTATTGTGGGCATGTTCTTGCCCGACATGGGCCTTGCTGACATCAAGTCGGCGAAGCGCTTCATGCCAGTGGTGCGCACCATTCCGGCCGTGCACAAGCTGATGACCATGGAGGCCGCCGACGGGTCCGGCAAGAAGACTGGCGAGGGCAACACTCGAATCCGTCAGATCGGCGAGGCCATGTTCGTGTTCAGCTGGACCACCGGCCGGGCGACCACCGAATCCATCCCCATGGATATCCTGTCCTACGACGAGGTGCAGGAGATGACCCTGGAGCAGATGGAGAAGACCCAGGAGCGTCTATCCGCGTCGCAGATCCGCTTCACCCTGATGGGCTCGACGGCCAACTGGCCCGACAGCGACATCCACCACTGGTATAAGCGCGGCAGCCAGCACCGTTTCCACACCGAGTGCCCGACCTGCGGCAGCAAGAAGCCCCTGGACGACTACTTCCCTGAGTGCATCGGCTTCGACAACGAACTGGGCCTGTACCGGTACCGCTGCCCGAACGGGCACTGGCTCGAAGACACCCAGCTCGGCGAGTGGATCGCCGACAACCCGGACGCAGACGCGCCGGTCAACCTGGCGGTGGCGAAGAAGGATCGCCCCCTGCGGATCCGTTCGATCCACTTCCCGCAGTTCCTGTCGCCGACCATCAGCGCCGAGGAAATCATCTTCGCGTTCAACAACGCGACGGACATGAAGAACTTCTACAACCGGAAACTCGGCAAGCCGTACCTCGATCCGTCGCAAGTCCCGGTCACCCTCGAGCACCTGGCCAACTGCGTGAAGGCCGGCCTCGCTGCTGGCGTGAAGTGGAAGACCCGCGCCACTGGCACCTACATGGGCATCGACCAGATGGGCAACTTCAACGTCCACGTGATCAAGGAGCGCCTGCCCGACGGCCGCCAGGCCGTGGTCCACGTCGAGGAAACATACAGCACCGATCCGTTCATGCGGTCGTCCGAGCTCATGGAGCTGTACGGCGTCGCGGTCTGCGTGGTGGAGATCAACCCGAACTACAACGACGCGAAGAAGTTCGCCCAGCGCCACCCTGGCCGGGTCTTCATCTGCAACAGCTTCGGCAGCATGGTCGAGGGCATGATCCACTGGGGCGACACGCCGAAGCAGGACAGCTCCGATCGCCGCACCGACGAGGAGGCGCAGGACCGCTACACGCTGAAAATGGACCAGTACAAGTGCATGCAGGTCAGCATGTCGCGCTTCACCACCGACGAGCCCAGCTGCCTGTTCCCGGACCCGCAGGGCTTGGTGCAGGAGGTCGTCGAGAAGGGCAAGCGCCAAGCCGTGGCGGTGCTCCCGCGGGTCTTCCACCACTTCACCAAGACCGCCCTGGTGGCCGAGAAGGACGACGAAACCAACCAGTATCGCCGGTCGGTGAAGAAGATCGGCATCGACCCCCACTTCAGCTATGCGAACATGTTGTGCGACGTGGCCTGGTCGCGCGCCCACGGCACCAGCACCTTCATTCTGCCCGGGGCCGGCGCCTCGACGCCGCGCAAGACCCTGGAGCCTGGGGAGATTCAGGTGCCGGGCACCCTGGGCGCCGTGCTCGAGCAGCTGGAGATCGCGCGGGATGAAGTGTGCGGCCGGTGCGTCAATCGTGACGAGGTCACCGGCATGTGTGCCGAGCAGATGATGAAAACCCGGGCTGCGGACCCGGGCTGCTGGGCATTCATCGCGAAGGGGTAGGTCAGTAGGGGAAGTAGTCGCCCCAGTTTTTCAGCGCCGCGGTGGTCGTGAAGATCTCCGGATTGAACTCGCGCACGAACTCCCCGCCGCCATCGTAGGGGTGCACGTGAAGGACCACGGTGCCGCTCTTGAGGATGTACCAGCAGCCGTAGGCGTAGGGGATGGAGTCCGGCAGCATGCGGGTGCTGGTGGCTGCCAGGTAAGCGCTCCGCGATCCCTCGTCGCACACTCCAGACCGCCCCGGCTGGTTGTCCAGCTGGATGATCACGCCCTGGTGGGTGCTGGTGGGAAGGATGTATTGGGCAACGAGCTCGGCCCTGGCTGCGGTGCTGGCCAGGAGCAGAGCTGCAAGGATCGCGAAGCGCTTCATGGCAAATTCCCCTGTGTTTTCGACGCTTTAGCAGAAGCTTAGCAGTTTGTCGACGCCGACCAAACTTCCAGGCGCTCGACCCTCTTCTTGGTCACCACGGTCCGCCGCTGGTGCTGGCCGCAGTAGGCGCACTTGCGGGCGTTTCGGTTGATCTGCAGCCAGCTGTGCGCCCAGTCACCATGGAAGATGCAGCGGCCACGGGCCAGGTAGGCCTCCCAAAACCAGTCGGTGATATCGAGCCAGTTCTTTGTTTCGAAGGCCGGGCTGTAGGCGAAGGACTCGTCGACGCGCGTCCCCTTGCGGGTGATGCTCTGGATGCTGGCGCCGTGGAACCAGCCGTCTCCGTGGATGGCCTCGCCCATCACGATCTTGGAGCGCTGGTCCTTGTCACCTCGCTTTAGGGCGGCCAAGTCCGGAGTGAAGGGTCGACCGTAGACGTTGTCCCAGGCGCTGATGAAGACGCGCTCGCGCCCGCGCTTCAGCGCCCGCTGATACAGCCGCCAGCTGAACTTGTCGGACTCGCCTTTCACCGCCGGCCGGATCGCCTCGGCGAAGGCCTTGCGCTCTGCTGCATTCACTTCCTTTCCCCCTCCGATCGCTGCTCGACCGGCTTGCTCTCGACCGGTTTCTGCTCGTGCAGCTCCGGCCACATTTGACGGCGGCGTTGGGCCGCGCGCTGGTTGGTCATTCGGCGCATGTTCTGGTCTGAGTGGTGGCCCGGCCGAAGCCGGGCAGGGTGGGTTTAGGCCGCGGCCTGCTCGTCTTCTTCGGGTTTGTAGCCCAGCAGGTCGCAGAGCTCGTTGATCACGCCGGCGAACTGAAGAGCCTGGACGGAAGCCTCGTGCTGCCAGAGCGCGACAACGTCCATGGCCTCGTCGTCAGCCTCGACGTCGTCGAAGCGCACGGCCTTGAAGTGGAAGTCGCTGGTCAGCTTGAACTCTACGCCGCCATGCACCAGGGCCAGGCGCTCGACCTGGAAGCCTTTGCCCAGGGCTTCGAGCAGGCCTTCGCGGGCGGTATCCAGCTCGCCAAGGCTGTAGCTGATCTTCTGGCCTTCCTGTTTGAGCGCAACGCTGTCGCCGACCTCGAAGCCCTCGAATACATCCTCCTCGCCTTCGAGGTGCTGCTTCAGGCGGGTGGTGAGGCCGTTCTTGATGTCGCTGATGTGGAGGGTGGTGGTCTTCACGCTGCCGACCACGTGGATCAGGTAGTGCACCACGATGTTCGCCAGGTTCTTGCTGCCGGTGGCGACGATCAGCAGCTGGTCGTCCGTGCGGTAGAAGGCCGGGATGATCGCGGTCTTCACCAGGGCGGTTTTCGCGAGCTCGACCAGCACCTGCTCGTAGATGGCAACGCGCTCGACCTTCTTCAGGCGGCCGCCGTACTCGTCTTCGACCTTCGCGATGCGCTCGTCGGCCTTGGCCTTCACGATCGCCTTCGGCAGGATCTTCTCGTCGTAGCGCAGGTGGAAGGCGAAGCCGCCCTCGAACTCGGTCACCAGCTCGTTGCTGGTCTTGTTGGGGACGAAGCTGGCGCGGGTCAGCATGGTCTCGCCGATCGGCGCGTAGGGCAGCTCCTCGAGGTGCTTGGCGAGCTGGTCGGCAGCCGGCAGCTCGGCCTTGTAGACGATGGCGTTGGGTATGAGTTTGCGCATTTCCTTTCCTGCTTGAGTAATCGGTGGGATGAGCGCCGCTGAACTGCGCGGCTTGACTGAAGTGTACTTTATCGAATTTGAGCAATGCAACAGTAACGACAGCAAAAAGCCCGCACTTGGCGGGCTTCTTCTTTCGCGAACGGGTCAGCTTTCGGGCACCTCGACTGGCGGCCCCTGCCTGATCAGCCTGGCCATTGCCAAGACGATCGCCAGCGCGGCGTTGGTGCCGGCGTAGGCTTCAGGACTGAGCTGCGCCTGGAAGGCGGGCAGGAGCACGGTTTGAACCAGTGCGAGCAGCGCGATCATGGCGCTGAGTTGGACGGAGTAGAGCCGGTAGGCGGTCTGCCAGCCTTCGATCAGTTTCATAGCCTCTCCCTGTTGGATTGTAGCCGGATCGCCCAGGTGGCCAGCCTGTAACTCGCCGGCGTCCACTCCATGTGTCTGCCGGTGGCGCCCCGGATTTGCGTTGCGGGGATTTGGTGGCTTGCTACCCCAGCCCTTCCGTCAGCCTTCCGCAAGGTTCGGTGAGGTGGGATAGCAAACGCTTTGTTGCAGGTGGCCGGTGCTGATCTCCGGCATGGTGTGCTTCAACGATGCCTATGGGAGTCGAACCCAGTCGGCTTGCGGAGTCGAACCGCGCCCAGTCACACTCAACGACCGCCCGGATTCCTCGTCGCGCATCAGCCTGCGCATTCACCTGCATCGGACTTGAACCGGGTCGGGCGCGTCCGCCCTACAGTCCCCACGCATGGAGGAGTCGAACCCCGGCACGGATTTGGCTGGAGAGGTTGCCCTGGCCCATGCCTACGCAACGTCGCACCTACCGTGTTGCATCCCGTCCAGAACTGGCCCGGTTCAAGTCCGATGCAGCCTGGTCTCCCAGGTGATCGGGTGAGCCTCCAGCTCACTGACGACGCCTATGATTATTTATATTGCCGTAGTGTCGTGAAGCGGCAATTTCTGTCGGCTTTCGCCATGTTCGGTCGGGTTACGCCGTCCCGAAGGCCTTGCGGTGTGTTAAGCCGCTGGTGCCTCCTCTCCTGAGTTGGCTGGCCCGCCTGCTGATCAGCCTCCCGGCGATCTGTCCTTCTGCCCCTGAGCTGAAAGCCTTCGGGCAAAATGCGGCGTTGGCGTCCGGTATTCCGGGGTAGTGCCTCAGCCGCGGCGGCAGGATAACAAATCAAAATTTAGCAATGCAACACTAGCGATCAAAAATGATCTTACGGACCATGGCGCTGTTACTCGTGGCGGCGATCTGTTGCTCTGCCCAATCAGCCCAGTCCGCGCGCTTGCCTTTCTCCGTCAGGATCTTGGCCGCATCGGCGCGTGCCTCGGTCCAGGCCTCCATAGTCTGCTGGCGGTTGTGCTCGGTGATTTCGAGCTCGTGGTCGATCATGCGCCGGTACTCCCGAAGCCGCCGGCGCCGCGCGCGGTCGTGGACAGGTCGTCGGCCTCGACCAGGTTGACGCGCGGGAAGGGGACGACCATGGCCTGGGCGATGCGATCGCCCTTGGTGACCTGGAACTCGCTGAAAATCTCGTCGCAGGTGAGCTTCACCTGGACCTCGCCGCGGAAGTCGCTGTCGATCACGCCGACGCAGTTGGCGAGGCGCATGCCGTTCTTGAAGCCATGGCCGCTGCGCGAGTAGATCAGCATCACGTGGCCGGCCGGAACTTCGAACGCCAGGCCAGTGCGGAAGACTTGCGGAGCGGTCTCCGTGACCTTCCCGCAGTGGAGGGCATAAAGGTCAAAGCACGCGGCGCCGTCCGTACCATACGTGGGCAGTTGGGCGTCGTCATGCAGGCGTTTTACTCTCAGGTCGATGGTGCTCACTCGGTTGTCTCCGGTGTTGTTGATAGCGTCACGAGACTGGCAGGGTCAGCGCCTCGGCCACGCTCAGCCCCATTCTGTCGATGCGATATTTGATGGTGGTGCGGTTGATCCCGGTCCGGTCGGCCCACTGACTGATCGTCAGCTGCGCGCCGTCGTGATCGAGAACGCGCGGTGAGCGGGTCGGCTTAGTCATCACGTGTTTCTTGCGTCCAGGCGATTGCTGGTAACGCTTGAAGACGATGTTGTGGTGGTCGCAGTGCTTCTTCAGCGTGTGCGGCGAAATGCTCATGATCTTGGCCGCCGCGTCGATGCTGTAGCCGTCCGCGCGCAAGCCTTTAATCACGTCGTTGATTGGCGCCTCGAATTCCTTGGCGACGCGGAGGCGCCAGTGCTGTTGGTTTGTCGTCATGGGTCATGGAAAAAGTGCCTTTCGGGGTCGCAATACTACTCAAATTTGTTTCACTGTTACAAGAAGAGGCACCCTGTCCTGTCGTGATGGCAAGCTTTGGACCATGACTGATAAAGCCATCGAAGTAGCTCACAACCCTGCAGCGCCTGCTGACGAGCAGCGCGATGCCATGGCCGTCGCCCAAAGGGATGCGATGCCGTCCAGCGTCGCCGATATGCTGCCCATCGTCGAATACGTGCGCCAGCAGTACGAGGATCAGGCGCTCACCAAGGCGCTCACCAAGCCGAACGTGATCCAGTTCCCGAGCAAGGCGGCGCAGAAGGGCGAGAAGGGCATGCAGTCCGTCTACCTGGACGATCGCCGCATCCAGACGCTCGGCGACTACTTCGAGCCACCGGGCAACTTCGCCTTCGACATGATGCGCATCATGGTTGACCAGACGCCGATCCTGGCGTCGGTGATCATGACCCGCCAGCGCCAGGTGCGCCGGTTCTGCCGCGTGCAGGAGTCGGGCAAAGGGCCAGGCTTCGCGATCAAGCCGAAGGACCCGGGCGAGAAGCTAGGCGACGTCGAAACCCAGTCGATCAAACTGCTTGAGGGCTTCTTCACCAATTGCGGTTGGGAGGCGAACCCGCGCCAGCGCATGCGGATGAAGCGCGATAACTTCTCCAACTTCATGGCGAAGATCGTGCGCGACAGCCTGGTGTTGGACAGCGTCGGCATCGAGACCGAGTGGAAGCGCGATCGCGCCCTGGGGCTCGATGGCTTGTATGCCGTGGACGGCGCCACCATCCGGCTTTGCACCGAGGAAGGCTACCGCGGCGACGACGAGATTTTCGCGCTGCAGGTGGTGCAAGGGAACCTGCGCTCGGCCTACACCTACGACGATCTGATCTACGTCCCGCGCAACCCGCGCACCGACGTAATGGTCGGCGGCTACGGGATGTCCGAGACCGAGCTGCTGATCAAGGTGGTCACTGGCCTGCTGAACGCCATGACCTACAACCTGAAATTCTTCGACAGCAACTCCATTCCCAAGGGGCTGCTGCACCTGTCCGGCGACTACAGCCAGGAAGATCTGAATTCGTTCAAGCGCTACTGGAACGCAATGGTGAAAGGCATCAACAATGCCTGGACCTTGCCGGTGATGGTTTCGAAGAACGGCGAGTCGAAGGCGAGCTTCGAGAACTTCGGCGTCGACGTGAACGAGATCATGTTCGCGAAGTGGATGACCTTCCTGACCTCGATCGTCTGCGCGATCTACGGCATGGCGCCGGACGAGATCAACTTCGAGAGTTTTACCGCTGGCACCAGCTCGCTGTCGGGTAGCGACACCGAAGAGAAGCTGATCAACTCCAAGGACAAGGGCCTGCGCCCGCTGCTCTCCTACTTCGAGGACCTGTTCAGCGACTACGTCGTGTCCGAGTTCGGCGACAAGTACGTGTTCCGCTGGACCGGCCTGGACGAGCTGACCCCTGAACAGTCTTGGATCGAAGAGACTGCCCTGTGCACCGTCAACGAGGCTCGCAAGGCCCGTGGTTGGGACGAGGTCGACTGGGGCGATGCTCCCCTGAACCAGGTGACCATGGGCGCCTACATGCAGTCGCAGCAGCCGCAGGACGACTACGGCAATCCGGACGCACCTGGTGCGCCGGGTGGTGGCCAGTTTGGCCAGCCTGGTGGCGGCGACGACAATGGCAAGCCAGACCCAGACAATCAGCCACCTGGCGCTGATGACAACGGCGAGGAGCTGCAGAAGTCCTTCGGCCTGCCTGTGTGGAGGGTGGAGCCGTGATAGGTGTGGGAGAAGGCTGATGAACCGCGCAGCCAAGGGCGACGAGGTGTTCTTCCACCACAAGGGTGAGCCGAAGGTGGGCAAGGTGCTGTGCACCGGCCGCCATGGCTGCGTCGTCGATCACGAGGGTGAGCAGCATAAACTCAAGTGGGAACACCTGGCCGGCCACAAGTCGCGAGCCAAGCAGGATTACAAGGTACTGCACCACGGCGACGACGGCATGATTGTCGAGAACCAACATGGCCAACGTCGCTACATCGGCATTCCGCCGGAGGCGAGGGCCGAGCAGCTGGTCTTGGACCCGCTGCCGAAACCCAAGAAGCAGCAGAGCCCGACAAACCCCTGACGCCTGACAGGGCCTGGTCGGGGCCAAGCGACCAGGGCAATCCGCCGCGCGCGGCTCGCGGTTTGGCCGCGGCAACGTGGTCGACAGGCACAGCTGAGGAGCGCAGCCCCTGAGTCCGCAAGGATCAGTCGCATCGGGGGAAGTCCCGGCCGGTGGCACCCTCTGCCAGTCACCGGCCGGGGCGCATTCACTCCCGTCGTGACCGTACCCTGCACCCATGGCCCTATTCCTCGACGTCTACCCACTGTCCGAGCGCGCGACCAACGCGGCGCTCGAGTACATCTTCAAGTCGACCCACGATCACGATGGGGACGGCATCTGGCGCCCGCACGAGTCGCCGCTGATCCGCCGCCTGGTGGAGCTCTTCACCCAGCGCGGCCTCGATCGCCTCGACAAGGTGAAGGAGCAGATTCTGGCCTGGGAAGCCGGCGAGCATCACAAGCCCAGCGTCCACCCGGTCCAGCGCCCGGGCATGATGGAGCGCTGGACCGAGGCCGAGCTGTCCCTGGTGAAGCTCTACCTCGAAAGCCTGCCGCCCAGCCAATGGACCCTGGACGACCACATGATGGCGGTCGATTACGTGGTGCAGCGCTATCTGCCGGCCGACGAGCTCAAGACTGAGGCCGAGTGGCTGGCCACCAGGGCCGGGCTGATGGGAAAAGTGCAGGCGAACATGACCGCAGCCGCCACTGCCGCAGCCGCTGACAAGATTCTCGCTGCCCTGCCGTCGACCCTGCCGGCGGCCGTCAGCCAGTTCAACTTGAAGGCCCAGGAAAAGGCTGCGCTCGACTTCGCCCGCGTGCGCACCGCGGAGAACGTGCGGGCGCTGACCGAGACCGTCCGCCACCAGCTGCGCGGCGCGATCGTTCAGCACCTCGAGGACCAGCAGGCGAAGGTGCCGGGCACGCCGAGCGAAGCCCTGCAAACCAAGCTGATGGACATGTTCGGCAACCTGAATCGCGACTGGCGCCGGATCGCTGTGACCGAGGCCGGCGAGGCCCAGACGCAGGGCTACATCGCCAGCCTGGCGCCTGGCACTAAGGTCAAGCGCATTGAGCAGTACGCGAACGCCTGCGGCTTCTGCAAGAAGATCCACGGCGTGGTGGCCACCGTTGTGAGTCCGGACCATCCGGACAAAGACCCGTTCACGATGATCTGGCCCGGCAAGAACAACATCGGCCGCTCGGCATCACCGAGGAAGCGCGTGGGCGACAAACTGGTGCCGCGCACTCCCGATGAAATGTGGTGGCTGCCCGCCGGCCTGGCGCACCCGCACTGCCGCGGCCGCTGGGTCCCGGTGATCGAAGATCAGCCCGGCGACGACCCTGCCTTCGGCGACTGGCTGCGCAAGCTCCTGTCGTGACGTCGTGACCGCAGAATTGCGGTCATGAAAAAGACCGTCCTGCTCGTCAAAGCCAACTCGATTCCGGAAGGCGCTCACTGGATCACCGTTCACCCGAACGGTGCCGGCAAGGGCCAGCCCGTGCTCATTCAACCCCAGGCCGACGGCTCGGCGAAGGTGATCGGCGGCGCCGGTGGCAGCCTGAACCACCTGCGCCTGCGCGGCGTGAAGTCGAAGGAGGCCTACCGCGAGGAAGCCGAGGCGAAGAGCGCCGAGCGCAAGCAGCAGAAGAAGGCCCAGACTGCGGCTGACAAGGCTGCCGGCATCCACGACGCCAAGGAGGAAGCTCGCAAACAGCTGCGCGAGCAGAAGCGCGAGGCCGAGCATCAGGTCATCCAGGCGGTCGCGAAAAAGGCCGGCTGGGATCCGAAGGACCTGGAGTTTCCCGAAGAAGACTATGCCCACCTGTCCCAAGGCGCCCTCGCCAAGGTCAAAGCCCGCCACCATTCCAAGCTGCTGGCCCGGGCGAAAGAGGTGATCCAGCAGAGCCGCGAGAAGCTGGTGAACGATGCCGCCGCGCGCGACGACGCCGGCATCGGCGAGCTGCCGCTTTTCAGCCAGCAGCCGGACGCCCTGTCCGTGCAGGACCTGGCGCCGGTACCCAAGCAGTCCGATGGCCTGGGCTTCAACCCCGATTACAAGGGGCGCGCCGAGGCCCATGGCCTGACCGAGGCCGAACTGACCAAAGAGGCGCACGAGGTCCGCCAGGGCAAACTGGGCGCGCTGACCGATGAGCAGCGCAAGGCCGCCTTTGCCCGTGGTCAGTCCGCCGAGCTGATCAAGCAGGAGCTCGCCGGCATTCAGGAACCCGCCGCACCCAACGCCGACGCGAGCCTGCTGAGCGCCAAGGATGCCCTCGACCTGGTGAAGGAAGGCAAGCGTCTGGCCGAAATCGAGAAGCAGGCCCGCGAGGCCTCGGCCGCGATCGACAAGTCGGCCGCGGAGCCGAAGGCCTTCGTCATCGAAACCGCCAGCGACGCCGAGCTCGATGCCCAGGCGCGCGAGGCGATCGCCAACGACCTGCGCACGACCCAGACCGTCGCCTTCCTGTCCGAGGTGGGCAAGATCGCCGGCGCCAAGCCCAACGAGACCCTGGGCGGCCACATCGGCGTGGGCGCCTACAACAGCATCAACTCCCTGGCCCTGGCGGTGGGCGGCGAGGCCCTGGTCGATCGCTCCGTGACCGACGTGCTCGGCATTGCGGGCGCTGCCCAGGTGCTGGCGCGCCGCTTCCACAACGACCTGTCGCCCGAGGAGCTGCAGCACGTCGCCGACGGCATGCAGGACTGGCACGTCAACCACTACATGCAGACCAGCACCGACGCCCTGAAGAAGGCCCGGCAGCTGACCGAGGCCGCCAAGGCGATCGAACTGTCGGAAGAGGCGCAGACCGGCGCCGACCTGGCCGTCGCCCAGGAGCTCAACGCCCGCCGGCGTGCCGCGATCGGAGACGCACAGCGGATCCTCGGCCAGGCCCTGGGCGAGATGGAAGCCAACGCCGCCCTCGTGGTGGCCCTGAAGCAGGGTAAGCAGGACAGCCTGCAGGTCTCCCTCGGCAAGACCAGCCCGGAGCAGGCGATCAAGCAGGTGCGTGCGCTCGGCCTGATGCCCGGCGATTACGCTCTGGAGAAGGTCGCCGGCGACACCTTCCTGACCGTGCATGGCCAGGGCATGGACCGCCTGGCGAAGCCCGTGGCCCGCGACGACATCCAGCAGGTCCGCCGCAATCTGGCAGTCATCCAGGGCGAGCAGGACGAGGATGGCTGGCTGCCGATGGGCGTGGCCAACCGCCCGGACCTGGTGACGGACGTGGCACCTGGCGTCGCCCCGCAGCTCGCCCAGCCGTTCAAGCCGGGCGCCGACCTCGAGCAGTCCCTGAAGGACTACATCGGCGGCCGCGCCGCGGACGGTGACCATGCCGCCGACATCCTGGCTGACGTCCAGTCCGCCGACTTCTTCCAGAAGGTGGGCGCCGATCGCTCCGAGGAATACCGGGCCGCCCTGGACAAGGTCGCCCCGCTGAAGGACGCCGACGGCAAGCAGCAGCGCGCCGAGGCCCTGGCCGACACCTTCGACCAGTACGCCGACGAGTACGTCCAGCAGCTCGGCGGTGAGCTCACCACGCTGAACCGCCAGAAATTCACCGTCGACCAGAAGTCCGTCGATGCCCTGCACCGCGCCCTGGCCGAGACCCCGGAAGGCGTGGCGGCTTACAAGCAGATCGGCGAGCTCGGCAACAGCGACCAGCGCGCCCTGCGCGAGTTCTTCCACCGCAACGTGGCCAAGGAATCGCCGGAGACCGCGAAGCTGCGCACCGATCTGGAGGCGCACGAGAAGGCCGAGCCGGAAAAGGACACCACGGATATGTTCGGCGACACAGTCGCGAACCCCGAGTGGAAGACCTGGCGCGCCACTCGCGACGACATGGCCGAGAAGCTGAACTCCGGCACCCTGACCTGGGGCAAATACGTCGGGGCCATGGGCGGCAACGCCAAGGCCTACGAATCCGTCCAGGACATGATCCGTTCGAAGATGGCGGCGACATTCGTCGACGCGCACAACAAGCTGAACCAGGACAAGCCGATGAAGCTCGGCACGGCCGTGATCCGCAACAACCTCGACCACCTGGGGGCCGTCGACCCCGAGGCCAGCGCCGCGCGGATGGCGAAGGAGAAAGAGCTGGTCGACAGCCTGCGCAACCGCACCGGCGGCAAGTACGCGGCCGGCAGTGTGGCGGACAAGCTCAGCGCAGCGAAGGAAGAGAAGGCTGCTTTCGAGCAGGCGCAGATGGGCTTCTTCTCGACCGAGGAGGCCCCAGCCGCCACCTCCGGCGGTGAACCGGCCGCCCTGGCCAGCGACGAGCGCCACACCCTCGGCCACGCTGCCGAGCGCCAGATTGCCGGCATGATGGGGATCGTCGGCCAGAACTTCAAACCGGGCCAGCCCACCAAGCTCTGGAACGTGTCGATGTCGGGCAAGTACGTCGCCCAGCAGCGGGCGATCAAGTACCTGGCGGCGAACGATCGCATGGCCCTGGCGGCCGGCGCCGGATCCGGCAAGACCAACATGATGCTCGGCGCCCACGCGCACCTGTCCGGCCTGGGCAAGGTGAAGCGTTCGGTGATGCTGGTGCCCTCGATCGTGCAGGGCCAGTTCAACGGCGAGGCCCTGCGCCTGCTGGAGGCCGGCAAGTTCAAGACGCACATCCAACCAGGCGCCAGCCAGGCGGAACGCATCGCCGCCTACAAGGACCAGGACACCCACATCTGCGTGATGACGCACCAGTCCTTCCGCGATGACATGATCCACCTGGGCGCAGAGCAGGCCGGCATCCACGAGGCGCAGATGACCCAGCAGCTCGCCGGAATGTCGCCGCAGCAGCGCAAGGAGTGGGTGGCCGGCGTCATGGCGAAGGAGGGGATCAACTTCGACGCCTCCTTCATCGACGAGGCGCACGACACCCTGAACCGCGCCGGCAAGGAAAACTCCAGCCTGTCGAACGTGCTCGAAGCGGTCGGCCACCACACCCCGGTGCACGTCTATGCCTCCGGCGACCCGGTGAAGAACGACCCTTCGGAAATCTTCTCGATGCTCCAGAAGATGGACCCGGAGCGCTACAGCGACCGGGCCGCCTTCATGCGTCGCTACGGCGCCGACACTATCGCCAGCAAGGACGCCCTGCGCCGCGAGATGGCGCGCTACATGTTCCCCACCAGCATCACCCCGGACGTGGCGCGCGATCGCAAGGTGGAGACCGTGCCGCTGTCGGCCGGACAGAAGGAAGCACTCGACACCCTGAGCAAGAACCTGGCCCGCGCGCGCCTGGCGCAGCGCGCTGGCAAGATCGATCTGGAAGCCGCCAAGGCCATCTCGCCGAGCTCCTTCGAAGGCGTGCCCGAGGCTGAGCACGAGAAAATCGCCGCGGCGCTGCAGAAGTCCGTCGGCATCCTGAAGTCCTCCGCCATCAATCGCATCATCAACAGCCACCCGGACAACGCGAAGGTGGCCCACGCGGTCAAGATGGTGGAAGAGCGTCCCGGCAAGCAGGGCGTGATCTTCGCCCGCAACCGCGACAGCGTCGAGCAGTACAAGGCCGCCCTGGAGAAGGCTGGCAAGCGCGTGGTGACCATCACCGGCAGCGACAGTGCTGCCGACAAGGACAAGAAGCGCCGGATGTTCAACCCGGAGCAGGGCGAGGCCCAGGCCGACATCCTGATCGCATCCGATGCCGGCGCCGTCGGCATGAACCTGCAATCGGGCCAGTACCTGATCCAGCACGACATCAGCCAGACCGCGAAGACGCACAGCCAGCGCAACGCCCGGATCGACCGGATCGGCCAGAAGAAAGGCATCGAACTGATCGACCTGGTGGGCGACCATCCGGAAGAGCAGCGCGCCCGCGACCGCCTGGCGAAGAAGTATGCCCTCAAGGATCTGATGGCGGATCCCATGGATGGCCTCGACGACACCGGGGTGGCAGGTGCTATAAGTGCTCGTCGGAAGGCCGCACAGAACGGCGAGCTTTCGCTATAATTTGAGTAACGTAACCAGGACCCAACCGACTATGCGTGCTGCCCTCTACTCGCTGTTCTTCCTGCTCGCCGCCTGCACCCATCCAGTGCTCGCGGCCGATGCCGCCACCTGCTACACCATTGCGGATCCGGACGCCCGGGCTTATTGCCTGGCGAAGGCCCGCAACGACCCCGGTACATGCTATTCGATCCAGAATTCTGGCCTGCGCTCGCAGTGCCTGGGAGAGGTACGCCAGTGAAGGCGCACATCGACAAGACCAAGTCGCAGCTCGGCGAGCTCGGCGCCCTGGGCGAGAAGACCGAGATTGCGGAGCGCAAGATTCTGGAAGCGGCCGAGAAGCGTCTGGGCGAGGTCGAGGGGGAAATCGGCAAGGCCGGCGCAGGTCTCGAAGCAGCCGACGACGCCAGCCAGCAGCGCTATCTCGACCTGGTGGCCGAGCGCGGCCAGCTGCACACGGTAATTGGCAAAGCGCGCACAGTCCTCGGCGAGACCTGATACACTGCCCGCTCATTCCTTGTTAGCTTTGAGCCGTCCTTCGGGACGGCTTTTTTCTGCGCAACGTTCCCGCTCGTCAGAGTCGTGACGCCACCATAGGCGCCATGAAAGAAGAGCCGCGCAATAGCGCAACCCCTGACTTCCTGAGCATCGAAACGATGCTGAAGGCTCGCCCGGCGGAAGAGTCCGGCGAGCGCTTCATTTATCTGGAAGCCAGTCGTGAAGGCGCCGACCAGCAGAACGAATATGTGCTGGCGAAGGCGCTCGAAGATTCGGCCGATCACTTCCTGAAGTTCGGCAACATCGACATCGATCACAAGTCGATGCCGGCAGTTGCGCGAGCGTATGGCATCGAAGACCCGGAGTCCTGGGAAATCGGCGTGCCGGAAGAAGTCCGTATCGACGGCAGCACCACTCTCGTGAAGGCTCGCCTGTTCCAGGGCAACACGCCGCTGGCGGCCCGGGCCAACATGGTCTGGGACAGCATGACCAAGCTGAGCCCAGCTGCACGCTGGTATGCCTCCGTAGGCGGCGCCACGCTGGCGAAGTCGGCGGCGATAGATCCGGAGACCAAGAGCAAGGTCAACCTGATCACCAAAGTTCGTTGGTCCAACCTGGCCATTTCCCGCCAGCCGGTGAACCAGCACGTCTCGGCCGCCAGCACCGTTCCTTTCGGCGCTCTGGCTAAGTGCTGGACACCTGACGGCTTCGACATGACCAAGGCTCTCGAGGCGAGTTACGCCACCGACGCGGCCGGCAAGACCGGTGGCGGCGCCCTGGGCATGCAGTCCCTCGACACCGGCTCGCAACAGCCGAAGTCGTATTTCCAATTTCGCGACAAACTGGCCGACGCGGTGCTCAAGGGCACTGTGAAAGATCAGTCCATGCACGGACTGATGCAATACGCCAGCGAAGAATTCAGTCTGGCGCCCGACGAGGCGGCGGAGTGGGTGGATCGCTTCCTTAGCGATTTGAAATCTAGCCTTTCCAACCGGAGACAACCATGAGCCAATTCAACGAATTGCTCGCCCAGCTGCAGGCTGCGGAAGAAGAGCAATCCACGCTGGCCAAGGCGCTTCCGCAGGAAGGCGGCGAGGACGATGAAGTGATCCAAGCCGCCGCTGCCGAAGGTGCTGAGGGCGAAGAAAACCCCGAGGATAAGGACGAGGGCGAAGGCGAGAAGCCGATGGCCAAGTCCATGATCGTTGACGGAGAAGAAGTCGAAGTCATCGATGCCGATCAGCTGGTCAAGTCCCTGGAGGGCCTGAAGGGCCGCGTGGACGAGCAAGAATCCGTGCTCGCCAAGGGCCTCGGCACCCTCGTCAGCCTGGTCAAGGGCCAGGGCGACCTGATCAAGTCTATGCAGGCTCAGCTGACCAAGCTGGCCGGCCAGCCTGCTGGTCGCAAGACCGTGCTGAGCGTCCACGAGCGCCAGCCTGCTGGCGAGCAGCTGACCAAGTCCCAGCAGGACGGCCAGCTGACCGTCGGCGATTTCCTGGCCAAGTCCGACGCCGCACTGCAAGCCAAAAAGATCACCGGCCTCGAGCGCACCGTGATCGACGTGTCTGTCCGCGAGGGCAAACCGGTCGATCAAGGCTTGATCGCCAAAGTTCTTTCCTAACCGCCGCCAGGCACCCAAAAGACCATCCGTTGAGGACATAAATAGATGGACGTAAACGCACTTCTCCAGCAGTTCGCTGGTGCCACGCCTGGCGGGGCTGCCGTTCTCGGCGGCTCGATGGGCGGCGCCCCGGCGCAGGACCTGCTCAAGGCCCTGCAGGCCAGTGACTACCAGACCGACGTCGCCACCCTGAGTGGTGGTGGTGCGCTCGGCGTGCAGTCCCTGGACACCGCGATGAAGACCACCGTTCAGGAGAACGAGCACTTCACGCTGTTCAACCGCCTGCAACAGACCAGCGCCACCAACATCGTCGACGAGTACGTGCGTCAGAGCAACGTCGGCGGCTTCCTGGGCGGCTCGACCAACTCCCAGATGGGTGTGGTTCGTGCAGCGCAGGGCGAGTACAGCCGTGAAGTCGGCCTGGTGAAATTCCTGATGACTCTGCGCCAGGTCGGCTACGTGCTGAACATCGGCAAGAACATCGTGGAAGCCACCGCGGTCGAAGAGCGCAACGGCGCCCTCCAGCTCCTGACCGACGCCGAGTACCTGCTGTTCCACGGCAACGCCGATGCCTGCCCGACCCAGTTCGACGGTATCTTCACCCAGCTGGACAAGGAAATCGCCGCCGGCACCATGAGCGATGACAACGTCATCGACCTGCAAGGCGCGAAGCTCGACAGCGTCGAGGCCTTCTCCAAGATCAACGTGGCGGTCAGCCGTTACGGTTCCTGGGGTCGCTCGACCGACGTGTTCCTGCCGGTCTCCGTGCAGAACGACCTGAACATGGGTCTGGACCCAGCCTTCCGCTGGACCCCGGGCGGTGGCAACACTCCGGTCCTGGGCGGCCACGTCGAAGGTATCCGCCTGCAGAACGGCGTGCTGAAGACCAACATGGACACCTTCATCCACGATGAAGAGAACCCGATGGTCTACCCGTTCGAGGTGAACTTCGCCCCGATCGCCACCGCCAACGCCGCGTTCAAGCCGGCCAGCGTCACCGCTGCCGCTGCCTCCGACGCCTCCAGTCAGTTCACCAGCGCTCGCGCCGGCAACTACTACTGGGCCGTCGCTGCGATCGGCAAGGACGGCCAGGGCCTGACCGAGGTCGTGAAGACCACCCAGACCGCCGTGGCGGCTGGCCAGAAGGTCACCCTGACCATCACCCAGTCGGCCGCTGGCACCGAGTCTGGCTATGCGATCTACCGCAGCCGCCAGAACGGCACCAACGCCACCGACGACTTCCGCCTGGTCAAGGTCATCAAGAAGACTGGTGCCACCACCACCTTCGTCGACCTGAACCGCGACATCCCGGGCACTGTGGCCGTGCCGCTGCTGAACATGGGTCCGAACGCCGACGCCATCGGCTGGCGCCAGTTCCAGCCGATGACCAAGATCCCGCTGCCTTTCGGCGTGGGTGGCGTGCCGGTGATCAGCTGGTTCCAGTTCCTGTTCGGCTACCTGCGGATCACCAAGCCGAAGCACCACGGCTACATCAAGAACATCCTGCCGTCCGGCGCCAAGTGGCGTCCGCACACCGGCGAGTAATTCTTGACCTCATGAACCGGGCACCCACGCGGTGCCCGGTTTGTCCCAGGAGACGACTATGCCCCGCGTAATCTGTGATTTGCCGAACGCCAGCGATGAAATCAGCGGCGTGAAATTCCACAAACTGGATGACGGCCGCCGCATCTCCGACGAGATCGACGAGGAGCAGGCTAACCTGTTCGCCAGCATCCCCGGCTACGAGCTCGACGAGGAAGAGCAGGAAGAGGAAACCCCTCCGCCCCCGCCGCCGGCTCCTGAAGCGCCGAAGCTGACCAGGGCTCAGCAGAAGGCTGCGGACAAGAAGGCTGCCGAAGAAGCAGCTACCAAGAAGGCTGCCGAAGAAGAAGCCGCCCGTGTAGCCGCCGAGGAAGAGGCTGCCCGCATCGCTGCTGAAGAAGCCGCCAAGCAGTCCGGCTCCGAAGAGAACGGCGAGCAGAAAGACCAGGCCGCCAACTCTGAAGCCGATGCCGGCAACGGCGAAGGCGACAACACCAAACCCGAAGAAGAAGTCTTCTAAGGAGGACCCATGGCCTTCGAAAGCATCAAGAAGCTCCTGAACAACCTGAACCTGGGCGCACAGAAAGCAAAGCTGGGTGATGTCCTGGTGGAGCAGGCCACCCGCCAGGGTGAGTCCGTCGCGCTGGCGGCCGGGGCCAACCCGACCAAGGCCGAGTTCGACGCCCTGGTGACCAGCCTGCGCAATGCGAAGCTGATCAAGTCGCCTTGATCGATCGCATGGCTGAATCCGGCCGCAACAGCTGACCAAAAGGCCGCCTCGCGCGGCCTTTTCTATGGGAACACCTATGAGCACGATCATCGCCGGAAGCCCGGCCCAATTCACCGTCACCGTGCAGACCGATGGCCAGCCGGTGCCGATCACTGCCGCCACGGCGCGCGTCTTCAGCATGGACGGCAAGTCCGAACTGATCACCTCCCAGACCCTGGATGGCAATGCGCCTGGTGCCAACTGGCCGGCCGGCGTGGCCGCGGTCAGTTTCACGGACACCCAGACGCAGCCGCTTCAGCCTGGCGATGCGATGCTGGTGCTCGAGGGGAACTTCGGCATCAAGCGCTTCCGCCTGGTCGTCGAGACGCTGTTCGCGCCCACGCAGACATCCCTGTTCATCAAGGACATCGTCGTCGATGAGATCCGCAACGACCGCTTGATGGCAGCCGCCGCCGGCGTCCTGCAGGACATTGAGGTCAGCGACGACTACATCTGGGAGAAGGTCCGCGCGGCCGAATCCGAGATGGGACACACCCTGCGCGTGCCGCTGGTGCCCACCAGGTTCTTCCCGCAGCCGCCCACCCAGGAGCAGCTGGATGCGCTGGACGGCATGGCCTGGGAGCTCGAGTCGGCGCCGGACTACGAGCCGCAGATGTTCGAGCGCGATCGCTGGGGTTACATCGTCACCCGGCAGAAGCCCATCATCGCCGTGCTGGGCATGCGCTGGGTCTATCCGACCGAGCAGAACGGCTTCTACGACATCCCGATCGAGTGGCTGTCGCTGGACAAGAAGTACGGCCACATCCGCATCGTGCCGACCAGCAACGCGGTGCTAACTGGTCTGGCCGGCCTGGTGATGATGAACGTCGCCGGCGGCCGCACCATCCCGTCCATGGTGCACATCACCTACGACGCCGGCCTGACCGATGTCGCTAACACCTACCCGGAGCTGATCGACGCCATCAAGAAGAAGGCGGTCCTGAAGATCGTGGGCGACCTCTACCTGCCGCAATCCGGCTCCATCTCGGCGGACGGCCTGAGCGAGTCGCTGTCTGTGGACATGGACAAGTACTACGGGGCGATCGACCACATCATCAACGGCCCGGAAGGCTCGAACGGCGGCCTGATGTCGAAGATCCACGGCATCCGCACCATGGTCATGTAAGGGGGCAGCATGCGTTTCAGTCCGAACCGCTTCAACCGCCACCTGGCCAACTTGGGCCAGCAGTACCTGTGGAGCCAGTCCTTCGGCTGCTCGTGCGTCAACCCGAACAGCGGCGCACCGGATCCGCGCTGCCAGGTATGCCTGGGCAAGGGCGTGTTCTGGCCGAGCTCGGTCCAGGTGGTGGCGGCCACCGCCAACCAGAAGACGCAGATGAGCTGGCAGCAGGCGGGCATGTACGAGGCCGGCGATATCGTCATCACGGTGCCCGGCAACTCGCCGCTGTGGGATGCCGGCCAGTACGATCGGGTCGTGATGCTCAACGCCAGCGATCGCTTCAGCCAACCCTTCGTGCACGGCGCCGTCACCGAGCGACTGCTGTTCAAGCCGCAGCGGTTCGAGCGGGTCTTCTGGAAGCATCCGCAGACCGGTGCAATCGTCGAAGGCGGGCTGCCGGTGGCGGCTGAAAACGGCACGCTGAGCTGGCCGAGCGGCGGTGAGCCGCCGGCCGGCATCAGCTACTCGCTGACCGGTTGGAAGCACAGCGAGTACTTCGTCTTCACGGACCTGCCGCGCAACCGCAACATGCACAACGGCGCTCGCCTGCCGAAGTACGTGGTGCTGCGTCGTTGGGATCTGATGGGGCGCTGATCAGCTCTTGCTGAGGGCCATCTTCACGGCCTGGGCGAATGCGTCCTGGGCCTTTGGCCGCATCGCGTCGGTGACCTTGCGTGCCAGGTGCATGCCGGGCTGTGGCGGCACCACCCACCCGGTGCTGCCTTCCATCATCATGCGGAAGGTGAGATAGCTGGAGGATTTGCCGCCGCCCGGCGTCGACGTGTCGAACCGGTACATGTTCTGCGCCCACTTCTGCGTGCCCTTGTCGGCACCGGCGCCCTTGAGCGCGCCACGCGACAGCCGCTGGCCCCAGCCGTAGATATTCTGGCTGACCATGTAGGCCGACTTGGTCTTCGGGTTCGACAGGTAGGGCGACTGATTGGCCGACTTCGACATGCCAGTTTTCGGCGAGAGACGCATCACTTCGCCGGATTCTCGCTCGGTCTTGCCGACGATGGTGGAGGCCGACAGGGCCTTGGCCTGCTCGTAAATGCCGGCAGCCTGCAGTTTCGCCATGTTGTGTCGCAGCGGGATCACCAGGAAGCGCCGGCCGTCTTCAGTGCGTCGCACCTTCAGACTCGTGTCCAGCATGCGCTTCAGGTCGCGCGCTGGGCGGCCGTCTTCGATTTCCGCGGCGTGCTTGTAGTCCGATTCGATGACGGCGCTGAAGTCGCCGATCATGCGCCAGGTGATCGACTTCGCGTAAGCGTCACGTTCGCCCGACCAGAGCTTCGCCTGGTGCACTTCCGCCTGCCAGTTGCTGGCCGTCTGCTGGGCGATCGCGCGCACGGCCTGGTTCAGCAGGGGGAACACCTGCCGATTGATAATGCCGCCTACGTCCAGGGTCTGTCCCAGGTCGAAGCTGATCTTGAAGTTGATCGCCATGCCTAAAGTCTCGCGTCACGCCCGGTCACTGGCAATGGGTCGTGATGCGAACATGCCGGCATGATCACGATGATCCAGAACCTCTACGCCGGCAACGCGCTCCGGCTCTTCCTGCAACCGCCGGCGGGTGCGGTGACCTGCCGCGTGCTGCGTAAAGGTTCCGATACCTTCACCGATCAGGATGACCCGGCGGCCTTCGTCGTCTTCGAAGGCGAGGACAAGGTCATCGTCGACGCCGAACACCTCACCAACGAGGTGATGGCCTTCTACCGGCCGTACTACTTCGACGGCACCGCCTGGACCGCAGGCGCAACCGCCTCCGGCACGCCGACAGCCACCTACGAGGACTTCAGCACCGACGTGCTGGGCTTCATGCGTGACCGCCTCGAGCGCGGCCTGTTGGTGGAGGTGCAGCGAGGCAACCTGATCAACGAGCTCAATTACATCCAGGTCTACACGGCGCCGCCGTCGCTAGAGCGCGACCTGCGTTTTCCGCTGGTCACCATCCACCTCGATCACGAGACGCCAAGCATCCGCGCGATCGGCGAGAACATCAGCGGCGACGAGTTCGACGACCTGGGCTTCCAGTGGAATGAGTCCGAAGGCTGGCTCGCGGATGTCCAGCTCTCGATCATCGGCTGGTCGCAGAACAGCGACGAGCGCATTGAGCTGCGCAAGGCGATCCGACGCCTGGTGGTGGCCAACCTACCGATTCTCGCGTCGCGCGGCATCGATCAGGTCTCGCTGACACAGCAGGACGTGGATGAGTTCGAGCGGTACGGCGCGCCGGTCTACCAGGTCGTCTGCACCTTCAGCTGCGTGGCGCCGGTGCGCGTCGGAAACCGCGTCGACCCGATCAGCGACGTGATCACCACTGTCAACCCAACGCCGTAGAGCGGCATCCATCAACCACGAGGTGAGGTCATGAGCAAGACGACCGAGAAAACTGAAGCCGCTCCGGCTCAACCCGTCGAGGACAGCTTCCCGCTGACCCTGGACGAGTTCTGCTCGCAGCTTTCGAAAACCAACAAGCGCGTGGCGCTGATCGGCGGCTTCCATTCCGCCGAGAATGCCGCCGGGCGCGTCAAGGACACCGTCGCAGCCTACCAAGGCCGCTTCGACGCATTCATCAAGCAGCCTGCGTGAGGACCTGACAGATGCCTGTTTTCTTCAATGGCCGGCTGTGGATCAGCCCGGCAACCATGAGCGTGGTGGACGACACCGCCATGTTCAACCGCGGCCTCTCCGTTGGCAACGTGCTGGCGCTGATCGGCCGTTCCGTGGGTGGCCAACCGAACACCGCCATCCGACTCGGCAGCCCTGAGCAGGCCCGCAGCATCCTGCGTAGTGGCGAAGGCCTGAAGGCGGTCGAGAAGGCGTTCGATCCGTCCGCCCAGACTGGCGCGCCGTCTGAGATCGTGTTCGTGCGTGTCAACCCGGCCGTTCAGGCTGCGCTGGCACTCAAGGACAACACGCCGGTCGACGTGATCAACCTCCAGTCCACTGACTACGGTCTCTACACCAACCAGATCAAGGTGAAGATCGAGGCGGCCACCACCCGAGGCCTGAAGCTCTCCACCCAGCTGGAGAACGACTACTTCACCCAGGACAACGTCTACCGCGACGCCTTCAAGGTGCGTTACAGCGGCGCCCAGGCGACTGGCGTGATGACCATCAACGGCACCACCGTGACCCTGCAGGCTCCGTCCGGCAGCACCGTGGCCACCATCGACCTGAACGCCTATCCGACGGTTCAGCAGCTGGTGGACCGCATCAACGCTGTCACTGGTTTCTCCGCCAGCGTGCTCGATGGCAACGCCAACAAGCCCGCGCTCAACGGCCTGGACTACGTGACCGCGCAGGACGTGAAGACCGCCGACTACACCGCCAAGGCTGACCTGCAGGCCGTCGTCGACTGGTTCAACAGTCAGGCCGAAGGCTTCATCACCGCCACCCGCGTGGCCGGCGTCGGTAAGATCCCGGCGAACATCCCGTGGACCTACCTGGCCGGCGGCAGCGATGGCGTGGTGACCAACGGCGAGTGGTCCGATGCCTACGATGAAGTGCTCCAGGCCGTCGATGTTCAGTGGGCCGTGCCGCTGTCCAGCGATCCCGCGATCCACGCGATGAACGACGCGCACTGCGCCTACATGTCGAACATCGCTCGCATGGAGCGTCGCGGCATCTGCGGTACCGCGCTCGGCACCACCGACGCCGCCGCGATCGCTGCCGCCAAAGCGCTGAACAGCGATCGCACATCGCTCGTGCACCTCGGCTTCTACGACTACAACGAGGCCGGCGTGCTGACCTTGTTCGAGCCGTACATCCTGGCTGCGCAGATCGCCGGCGCCTTCGCAGGCTCCAATCCTGGCACCGCGTTGACCAACAAGGCGCTGAAGGTCCGCGGCCTGGAGCGCAAGCTGCGCAACCCGACCGACACTGACCAGCTGATCCTCGGTGGTGTGCTGGCGGTCGAGGACACCGCGACCGGGTACAAGGTTGTCCAGTCGATCACCACCTGGCTGATCAACGACAACTACAACCGCGTTGAGGTTTCCACCGGCGTGGCTCTGGACTTCGTGGCGCGCAACGTGCGCAACGCGCTCGACGTGCTGCGCGGCGAGAAGGGCACCCCGATCGTGCTGTCTCGCGCGGTGAGCATCACCGAGAGCACTCTGCGCGAGCTGGCCCGTCCTGAGCCGCAAGGTCCTGGCGTGCTCGCTGGCGACGCCGAGAATCCGCCCTACAAGAACATCACCGCCTCGCTGGATGGCGATGTTCTGCGCGTCGAGTTCCAGTGCAGCCCGGTGATCCCGGTCAACTACATCCCTGTGACCATCTTCGCCGTGCCGTACAGCGGCACCGCGACCGCGTAAGGAGCGTGAGAGATGAGACAGAACCTGCAAACCCGCTCCGGTAACCGGATTGCCGTCGTCTTCGACGGCAAGCAGATCGGCCTGATCCAGTCGGTCAGCATGAACGACGACTATGCACCGGAACCCGCGAGCGGCATCGGCGACATCCACGTCGCCGAGTACGTTCCGACCATGGCGCGCCATACCCTGAACGTTTCGAGCATGGTGTTGAACCGCGCGAACATGCGTCAGGCCGGCATCTCCATGGAGAACGGCGACGCCGTGCTTCAGGGCCTGGTATTCGACTTCGAGGTCTACTCGAAGGATGATGGCAGCTTGATCCGCAAGTACATGGGCTGCTCCTACGCCTCCGGCTCGGTTGACGTGCAGAAACACGCGATCGTCATGTCCAGCGGCATGTTCAACGCCCTGGATGTCAGCGGCGACGGTGCGTAACCCCTCGGCGCCCTTCGGGGCGCCACTCCCTTTTCAATCAGTAGGACACGGATATGCGTAGACCCAGCGAGAACGATTTTGCTGTGCCGGTCGAAGGTCTCGGCACTTTTACTTTCGCGCGCCGCAGGCTGAAGGATGAGATCGCCATCCAGGTGGAGCGCTCTAAGATCCTCGGCGGCACCGAGTTCCCGACCGACTTCCTGTGGAACCTGGGAGCCTGGTTGTCGACCATCCGCGTGCTGATGGTGCTCGCACCCAACGGCTGGAACCCGGATGAGCTCGACCCACTTGAGCCGGAAACCTTCGACGAGATCAGCAGGGTGTTCGTTGCGCTGAGGGAGAAGGAAGACTCCTTTCGCCGCAAGCCTCGAAAAGGAAGCGAAGAGCAGGGCGAAGCTGACAGCAAAGACGGTGGGCTTCTGGTTCCGCCGGAAGTACAACCTGCCGCCCAATGACCCGCGCTACCTGGCGCTGACCCAGCAGGACATTTTTGAAGAATACTGGGCGCACCACTACGCCGAAAACGGCGTCGTGGATGAGGTGGAAGACGAGGACTTCGACCTGCAGGCAGAGCTCGATCGGATTGCCCGAGAAGCGGGCGATGACCCCGACAAATGGGAAGAGGTAGACCTGGATGACCAATAAGATTCAGATCGGCGTAGACGCCAATGTTGGCGGCGTCGATGCCGCTCTGAACAAGGTCGAGGGCAGCGCCGCGGATGTTGCGAAGAGCGTCGGCGCGATCGGCCAGGCCTCTGACAAGGCGGCCGCCGGGCTGGCGAAGGTCGAGATTTCGGCCAAGCGCCTGCAGGCGGTCGCTGCTACCCTGTCCAAGGAATTCGGCAAGGCCATCAACCCAAAACAGGCCGAGGAATTCCTGCGCGCGTTCGAAGCGATCCGCTCGAACAAGAAGATCTCCGGCAGCTCCAAGCTCCGCGGCTTCGACAGCTTCGAGTCGTGGTATGCCGGCAACCGCTCGATGTTCGTCGACCAGGCCGAGGCCGAGCGCTACAAGCGCCGGGTGCTCGGCTTGGCGGGCCAGGGCCTGGGCGCACCGGTTCCGGCTGGCGGTCGTGGCACCCACGGCGGCCCGACTGGCTCGACCGCGCCTGGTGATCACCGTAGCGGATTCGGGTATGGCGCGGCCGCCTCCCGTGGCGCCGGCATGGTGCGCGGCCTGGCTGGCCCTGCGCTGGCGCTCGCCGGCGTCACCGGCATCATGGCCATGGCCGGCCGGGCGGTGGACCTGGCGAAGCAGGAGGCCACCAGCACCGACCAACTGCTGCGCAAGACCGGCGACCTGACCACCAGCTTCGACACCCTGCGCGATCGCGTGCGGGCGTCTGGCGATGGCCTGGGCGTCCTGTACACCGAGGCTTCGCAGCTCGGTAAGCAGTATGTCGAGATTGCCAACGGCGACGGCGGCGACATCGGCGGTAACCTGCGCACCGGCTTTGGCCTATCCCGCGCCTATGGCCTCGAGCTGGGCCAGGGCGTCGGCTTCATGGCCCAGGCCCGGCACTTCGGGCAGATCGGTGCGGACGACCAGAACGGCCGCAAGTTCGCCCTGCTGATCGCCGAGGCGATCGAGCGCGGGCAGACGCGAGGCAAGGCCGGCGAGGTGCTAACCGCGGTCTCTAGCTTCAGCGCCCAGGTCGCGCGCCTGGCGCTCACCCCGGGCAACGTAGCCGGCTTCGGCGGCGCCCTGGCGGGGCTCACGTCGTCGAGCGACTACGGCCTGAAGGGTGACCCGTCCAACGCCGCGCAGCTGCTGATGAGCGTGGACAATGCCATCCGCAATGGCGGCGGCATGGGCGAGGCCGGGATGAACTTCACCTACGGCGCCCTGTCGAGAGCGATGCCAGGCCTCGATCCGATCATGGCGAAGGCCGTGATGGAGCAGGGCGCCTTCGGCTCCGGCGTGTCCCCCTCCATCCGCCGCTACGCGCAGCGCAATGGCATCGGGCTACCGGCCTTCGCCCAGTCGGACAACCTATCCCTGGTGATGGACGAGTTCGATCGCCAGTACGGCAACAGCTCGCTGAAGCTGGACGCCATGAAGAACTACTTCGGGCTGAACAGCTACGGCCAGGCCGCCGCCCTAGCGAACCTGGACCGCCGGCAGCTGACCGGCTTGCGCGGCGCCATGGGCAACGACATCAGCAGCCTGAGCGCATCGGGTATCCAGGGCGCTGCCCGCATCAGTGTGGCCAGCGACGACGAGCTGAAGAAAATCGCTGGGAAACTGGGCGAGCGCACGGATCTGACCACGAACGAGCGGAACCAGATCAAGGCCAAGCTCGCCGACGGCGACATGGACGGCCTGCGTGAAGTCATGCTGAAGGCTGTGGCCGTGCGCGAGCAGGAGAAGAACGTCGGCACTGAGACCCGTGATGCGGTCAACGCGCTGCACAACACCCTGACCGACATCGGCGGTGTGGTGCTGCCGGCCATCACCGCCATTCAGGAGGGCGTGGTAGCCATGGCGCGCGTGCTGGCGCCGCAGTCCGACGTTGCCCGACAGCAGGAGCTCAAGGAAGGCGCTGCCGAGTACCAGAACAGGAAGGCTGACCTGCTGGCCCGCCAGGAGCGCGAGCGGCAGACGCAGCTTTCCAACGCGAATAAGCGCAATGTGCCGCCGGAGATGCGGGCGCAGTACGAGAAGATGCTGGCCGAGCAGCACAAGGCCGAGCTGGAGGCGTTCGAGCGCAGCAACTCCGACTTCGAGGAGTACCTGAAGAAGAGCAGCGAGGATCCGGTTGTGCAGGGTATGCGCGAGCGCGATCGCCTGCTGCGCGAGCGTGGTGGCCCGGTTGACCTGGGCGCCGGACCGGCGCCCACGCCTGGTGAGTCGCGCGGTGCCCGCGTTGGCCCAGTGAACATCAAGCCCGAGGAAATGGCCATCCTCGAGCGCGCCACTGCCGGAGATGCCGATGCGCTCGACTTCCTGAAGACCGCGCTGGCCGTCGAGAACCGCGGCTTCGGCGAGCTCCGCCACAATGCGGTCAGTCCGAAGGGCGCCTACGGTGCCTTCCAGATCATGCCAGGGACCGCCCGTGGACTTGGCATCGGCGAGCGCGCCGGCTTCGAGGAGCAGGCTATGGGTGCCAAGCGGCTCTATGACGAGCTGTATCGCACCTACGGCGGCAACACCGCGGCAATGCTGGCCCACTACAACGGCGGCCACGCTGCCGGACGGGCCGTGATGAACGGCATGCAGCCGTCGTCGCAGGAAACCCGCGATTACCTGGGGCTGGCCGGCCAGTACCGGGCGCAGCAACGCGCGTTGCCGACGGACGCCCTCACAGCGCCACTGCCCGCTGGAAACCCAGCGGGCAACCCGGTGCCGACCGCGAAGCTGGAGCTGAAGCTGGATGGCCATCTGCGCGACTCGATGCACCAGCAGGTGGCAGACCTCCTGCCGATTCAGCAAACTATCAACTTCCCAACAGCAGCAGGGGCGTCCACGTAAATGGCGCGACAAAACACCCAGGTCAGGGTCTACGACCCACGGATCAGCGTCAGGCTGCTGAAGAACGTCGCCCGCGAGTCGATCGCCGGCGGCGATGGCCTGGGCGCCGAGGCACCGGCGTCGGGCCGATTCAAGGGCGTCGATCGCGTGATCGACCTGACCCCCTTTCTCGGCGAGAACGGCGGCGTGCGCACCAGCAAGGGAGTGCGCGAGCCTGCCGGTGGATTCAACATCACCCTCGCCGATCGCATGTTCCAGGGCGCCACGAACCAGATGGAATCGCTCTACGGGCTGATCGAACCCATGGACGTGGTGGAGATTCGCCTGGCGCACGCGCCGACAGCGCCCGACGTGGCGGCCCAGTACGTCAGCCTGCCCGACCGGCTGCCGATCATCATGCGCGGCTTCGTGTCGTCCGTGCGCCGCTCCGAGCTCATGACGCCGGACGGAAAGCCCTACCGCGCAATCGTCATTTCGGGCCAGGACTACGGCAAGCTCTGGCAGATGCTCCAGATCCGCTACCTGGCGAACTACGTGCTGGGCCAGGAGCTGCTGAGCACGCTGAAGTTCGCGCAGAACTACGGCGTCAACTCGTCGGCCGACTTCACGCCGAACCAGTTCGTGCGCGAGGTGATCGATGGCGTGCTGAACAAGTTCATCGAGGAGATGCGCGATAAGTCCGGCGTAAAGGACGAGAACGGCGACGCGGTCAGCCCGGTCCAGAAAATCGAGCTGTTCGACCTCACGGTGCCGGATGCCAAGGTGAGCCCGTTCGGCGTCAACGCCTTCTCCGGCGGCACGCTGCACCAGCTGCTGTCCCACTACGGCGACGTCGGACCATGGAACGAACTGTTCCTCGAGGACCGCGAGGACGGCGTCACCGTCGTCTACCGGCCGAACCCATTCTTCACCCCGGCCGGCGATGCCATCAACGGTGAGGTGAAGGCGGCGACGATCAGCATCACCGATGAGGATGTCGTATCGCTGGACACCGGCCGCAGCGATTCGAACGTGGCGAACTACTACTGGGTCGACAACCCCAGCTTCGCCCTGGTGCAGGGCGAGACGCTGCGCCTGCAGGCTGGCGGCCTGAGCCCTGACAGTTACTACATCAAGGACTACCGCAACAGCGCGCCGTGGCTCTACGGTATCCGCATGATGCAGCTGCAGACCAACCAGGGGCAGCGCATCGACAGCCAGGGCAAGGACGCTGTTCAGAAGGGCAAGGGCGACCTGCAAAAGTGGCTCGACGAGCGCCGCCGCATCATCATCGAATCGAACCGCGACAACGTGGTCTTTGAATCCGGATCGATGACACTGAAGGGCAACGAGCGCGTGAAGGCCGGCATGTACGTCGAGGTGACCCGCGGCGACTTCGTGCAGAAGGTCTATGCCACCCGTGTCGATCAGAACTTCATGCCGTTCCGCGGCTTCACTACCACGGTGAGCTTCGAGCGCGGCACCGGATTCATCGAGCGCGCGAAGAGCCTCAACGGGCGGAACTCGCCCTACCTGAACGAACTGAACGCCAAGGGCGTCTACGGTGGCAACGCATGAGCCTGAAGCTCGCCAAGGTCACTCGCATCGTGCCCGGCGGCCACGCCGTCGATCTCCTGTTTCTCGACGACGGCGGGCGCGTGCCGGCCGTGCAGGTGATGTCGCAGTCGGCCAGCACCAACACGGGCCTGGTCAACCTGCCTGAGCCCTCCGGCGGTGGCTGGGACGCGAGCCCGGCGCTCACTGGCGATCGCGACCTGATCGCCGTGGTGGGCTTCTACCGCGGCCTGCCCGTGGTACAGGGTTTCCTGTTCCCGCAGGTGTGCCAGGTGTTGTTCGATCGCGCCAACTTCAGGGTCGATCGGCACGCCTCCGACGTCTATTCCACTATCGACAACGACGGGAACATCGAGGTTTTTCACCCGTCGGGGACCTACCTGCGCATCGGCGAGAACCCGGCGCACGAGGACCTGAGCGGGCAGGACGCAGACGGCACCTGGGCGATCACCAAGAACACCGGCAAGGCCGTGCACGTGCAGCTGACGATCAAGAACGGTGGCGCCGAGAAGGCTAGCGTCAACATCGATCCCAGCGGCAACATCACGCTGAGCAATGAGGGTAATTTCAGCCAGCACGTGAAGGGCGACTACAGCCTGGTGGTGGACGGCACCTACACTGTACAGACCGGCGCCTACACGATCACCTCCACCTCCTACGACTGGAACCAGGGGTAACCGATGCCACAAGTCGCGAGGGTAGGAGTGGATGCTGCCGGCGGCGTGATCCTCGGCATGGGCGGCGCCGGCTACACGATCGCTGGCCAGACCATCGCGGTGATCGGCGATGCGGTGACGCCGCACCCGCCGGTACCGCCGCACACCGGATCGCCGGTCATGACGACAGGCCAATCGAACTACCGGGTCAACGGCATTCCCGTGTGCAGGGCAGGGGACCTGGCGAGCTGCGGGCATTCCACCAGCGGCTCAACAAGCTTTCGCGTCGCATAGGACTGGTCGTCGTGATGGCAACATCACGACATGGCCACCCCTACCTCGCAAAAAGCGGGCGTTCGACCGATCAGCTTCCTGCTGCAGGACCTGAGCAACGGCAACGACCTGACCGACGTCCAACTGGTAATTCGACCGGAGGACCTGACGCGCGTCGAACCCCATCGCGGCAACGTGCAACAGACCTTCGGCGGCGCCTGGCTGGACAGCTTCGGCCCCGGAGTGCGCCGGGTCAACATCAGCGGCCATACGGGCTGGCGCGGTGGCCAGGCCGAGGACGGCATGGCCGCGTTCAAGCGCCTGAACGACACCGTCTGGAAGGCTTGGCACGAGAAGCGCCGCAAGGCGATCGAGGCGGGCCGCAACCCTGAAGACATCCAGCTGATCTTCGCCGACCTGCTCGACGACTTCGTCTACGTGGTCTCGCCGGACTCTTTTGTGCTGCGCCGGAACAAGGCCCGGCCTCTGCTCATGCAGTACCAGATCAGCATGACCGTGCTGTCTGATGACCTGGACGGCCTGAAGGGCTCCCTCATGCCGCCGGCCATTCTTCCGGGCCTGGACATTTCCGTGCCAGAGGGCCTGCGGATCCTGCGCGAGGTGCTGGGCAGAATCCGCGGCTATGCCACCGACATTGCAAGCTTCATCAACGGCACTCTCGGCGTTGCTGCGCGGAATTTCATGGGCCTTACCGCCGACGTGTTTTCGGTCACCACCGAGATCGTGGACTCGCTCAAGGGCTCCTTCGACATCGTTGTCGACTCGACGATCGCCGTGGCGGCTGACCTGGCCCAGGCCGGGAAAAACATCATGTCCACCATCGCTGCGGCGGAGGACCTGCCGGCCTACGTGCGCAACCGTCTGATGGAAGTCTCCGGCGCCTACAGCTACGCCTTCTGCCTGCTGAAGAACGCCTTCCGCAGCCAGCGCCAGTACGACGACTATTCCGACTGGTACGGGGCGAACAACTGCTCGTCGCTGAGCGGCGGGCGTCCGCAGTCTCCGCTGCGCTTCGAGAACCCGTTCTACCGCCTGATGCCGACTACCAAGTTCCCGATCACGCAGACGCCGGAAGCCCGCGGCGCCACGGGCGAACTTGTGCGTATGGACGTCCTGAACTCGTCGCCTGACCTCACGATGGAGTCTCGCATGAACACCATCGTCAACGGCACCGAGGTAGCTGCGGCATGAGTGAGTTTTCCAGGCCGCTGCGCGGCTACCGGATCGCCGAGACCATGCACGGCGACACCCTGCAAATCGTCGCGCTGCGCGAGCTCGGCGATGCCGCGCGCTGGGCCGAACTGGCCAACGTGAACAACCTGCTGCCGCCGTACCTCACCGACGACCCGGACCAGGCTTCGGCGCGCGTGCTTCTGACCGGCAGCGTCCTGGTCGTGCCGGCGCTGACCCCCGTGTCGGAGCTCACCGAGGACGCCGATCCGGACAGCCTGTATGGCCTCGACCTGCTGCTGACCGATGGTTACCTGACCGCCACCGATGACGGCGACCTGACCACGGCGCCAGGCCTCCAGACGCTGCGCCAGGCGATCGTGCACCGCGTCGTCACCGAGCGCCGCGAGCTGATGTTCCACCCTGAGTACGGGTGCCTCGTGCGAACCCTGATCGGCGCGGTCAATGGGCCGACCGCCTCGATCCTCGCCGCCCAGTACGTCGCGGCAACGCTGCGCGCGGATCCGCGCATCACTGAGGTCACCAGAGTTACCGCCGAGATCATCGGCGACACCATCAACGTGGTGGCCGAGGTCGTCCCGGTCACCGGCCGATCGACCAAGATCGAGATCAGCATTTAAGGGGTGCCGTAGTGGCCTTTCAAATCAAGGACTTCGCTTCGATCACGGCCAGCATGGTCAACGTGATCCGTGCGAGCACAAAAAAGGTGACCGACTTCAACGTCGGCTCCGTCATCCGCACCATGCTCGAGGCCGTCGGCATTGAGACCGACCAGCTCTATCAGGAGATGTTCCACGGCCTGAAGGAGGCCATCCCGGTCGCCACCTACACCTCGTTCGACTTCGGCCTGCAGCCAGCCCAGCCTGCGACCGGCGCGCTCACTTACTATGCCTCCGGCACTCAGACCAGCAGCATCCTGATCCCCACTGGTACCGTGGCGAAGAATCCCACGACCGGGCAGCTCTACAGCACCATCGTCGACGCGCAAATCGCAGTCGGCCAGACCCAGGTATCGGTCTCCGCTGTCGCCAACCAAAACGGCGTCGCCGGCAACTGCGATGCCGGGGCCATCACCGAGCGCGTCGACGCGCTCTCTGGCGTGGTTGGCGTCTCGAACCTGACCCCGTTCACGAACGGCCGCGATCAGGAAAGTGAGGAAGAGCGCAAGCTGCGCTTCATTGGGTACATCAGCACCCTGAACCGCGGCACTCTGAAGGCGATCCGCTATGGCGCCAGCACCACGGTGCTGCTCAACTCCTCCGGCCAGGTCGTCGAGCGGGTCGTCCACATCGGCATCTTCGAGCCCTACGAGGACGACCCCGTGTCGAATCCGCCGGGATTCGTCGAAGTCTACGTGCACAACGGTACCGGCGGCACCTCGCCGGCCCTCGTGACGGAAACGCAGAAGGTCATCGACGGATATTACCTCGGGGACGGCACGCCCGTGCCTGGGTGGAAGGCCGCCGGGGTCGAGGTGGATTGCATGGCAGCGACCGAGAAGCTGGTCGCCGTGACTGGCGTGCTGACGCTGAATGTTGGCTACCAGTCGGCCACCGTGCTGCCCCAGGCGACCACGGTCGTGCGCGAATACCTTCTCAGCCTGGGCATCGGTAGCCCCGCTATCACCGCGGAAATCATCGAGCGCGTGATGGCGCTGGAGGGGGTCTACGACTTCGTCCTGTCGGCCCCCAGCACCGCGCAAACCACCGCCCTGCACTCCGAGAAGATCATGCCCGGCGTGGTCACCCTCACGGCCGCGTAAGGGGGCTGCATGAAGCTTACGCAACGCCTTCTGAGCTACCTGCCACGATTCTTCAGAAAGGAACCCGTCGAGTTCCTGGCCCTGCGCCTGCGCTACGACGGCACGCTGGCCTGGACGGTCGAAGACGGCGTCCTGCGCACCACGGTGACCAGCCAGGGCCGAGTTCCGCCGGAATCGCTGATCCTGGATTTCGTGCTGCAGGACTACGCCGTCGCTGACCTCCCGTGGGACCACGCGATCAACCTGGAAGTTGACCTGACGCAGCACACGCTGGGTAGCCTGGCCACATTCTTGGCAGCACAACCAGGCTACTCGGTCGAGTACCGGGTCACTGGCGAAGCCAGTCAGCTCGGCGCACGCATCCTCATGGACGCCAGCGGCGACCAGGCGCTGTCCAACGGCGACCACCTGAACGCCTTCACATCGCTGACCTGGGTGTTCCTCGACGCCGCAGCCGTCGAGCTGAAGGCTGCGCGCGAGCAGATCTACCAGATGCTCCGGCAGATGGCAGTGCCGACTGCTGAAGGCGAGTGGCTGGACGAGATAGGCGGCTACTACGGTGTGCCGCGCCGAGAAGGCGAGATCGACAGCCTGTACGGCCCACGAATCATCGACGAAGTCATTCGCCCGAGGAACAACAACAAGGCCCTGGAGATCGCTATCTCCAAGGCTACGGGCGGCTTGAAGTCGAAGGTGACCGACGTTCGGGAAGTCGATGACATGTTCCCGATCTATGATGGCGTCAGCACGCACAACGGCGTGCGCCATTACGATGCAGAAGGCACCTACCGCCGCAACCTGTTCGATGTCGAGTACTCGTTCGACCTACTCGGCAGCGAGGATATAGGGCCGTTCCAGGCGCGCGTGCTCGAACTGATCAACGACTTCCGCTCGGCCGGCACGCACCTGCGGCAGATCCTGCTGACCAGTGGCCTGATCACCGATGACGTGCCGTTCTCACCAACAGAAACCAGCACATTGAGCGCCACGGTGACCGCAACCGACAGCGTCGATGCGGCAACCGACAGCAGTACGCTGGACTCGTCGGTGGCCTTTACCGACAGCGCGTCGCTGCCGACGGATGGGGATCCTCTGATCTCCTACAAGAGCCTGCACACCTATGACGGCCAGCAGTACTACGGCGGCCAAGGACGGGCTGTGAACTACGACAGTGGGGAGACCGTGCTCTACGACGCGCCAACGCTTGAGCTGAACTTCCTGCAAGACGACTACCGGGTAGAGGTGTAAGACATGACCCTGACCAAGAAAGCATTCGGCGACATCATCACCTTCACCAGGGCTGGTGCTACTGCGACCTATGTCGGCGCCGATGGTTTGATCAAAACAGCGGCCGCCAACGAACCTCGCTTCGACTATGACCCGCTGACGCTTGCCCTCAAGGGATTGCTGATCGAGGAAGCGCGGACGAACCTGGTCACCAACAGCAATATGAAGGCCCTGGCTCCTGCCACCTACGCAAGGATGGCCGGCATTGGTTATGCCGACGTAGCGCCAGACGGCACGCTCACGGCGGTCAGAATGGTCTGCGATGGCGGAGCTGATCCGCAGTTCGCCCGATCGATTACCGTCTCTGGCGGCGTGGCGAACAAAACATTTGCGTGCTCTGCCTGGGTTCGACTGATCGATGCCAAGGGACTGTCAAACCCCACGGCGAAGATTTACACCTACACAACCACGGGCGTCGGCGAGGTTCAGACTGCGGCGGTGCCGATTACCACTACCTGGCAACGGATCACCATGGTGCGCTCCTTCACCGGGTCCGCTGCTGGTACCGGCCTGACCTTCAGGGTTGACCCGTTCGAGCAGACTGATGGCAGCGGCAACGTCCCGCCTGCTGGTGCGGCGATCGCCATGTGGGGTATGCAGGTAGAGGAAGCGGCATTTGCGACAAGCGATATTCAGTCGACCGAGTCTTTCACTAGCCGGTCTGGCGAGGCCAGGTACGTGGACAGCGCTGGAGTCATCCAGGTGGCAGGAAACAACGTGGCACGCTCGGCAGCGTATGGGTATGACGACGCAGGAACGCTGCGGCCTATTGGTCTGATGCTGGAGGGGGCTGGAGCCAACCTGTTTAACCGCTCCAATCAGTTCGACCATTCGGCCTGGTCACTTACTGATACAGCTATCCGAGTAGGTACTGAGCCAGGTCCAGATGGAGTCCTGATGTGGTCTGTTATTCAGGGGAGTGCTGGCACTGCCAACTTCGGGCGCGGCAGCGTCACCTATGCTGGCGGCCCGGTTACCGGATCGATGTACCTGAAGCGCGGTAACCATGACTGGGTCCTGCTGTACCTGACTGCCACCGGAGCTGGTACTGACGGGGTCAGGGCGTGGGTGAACCTCGCGACCGGTGAGTTGGGTACTGTGCAATTGGTCGGTACGGCTACGCTCGGCTCTGCAAAAGTAACCCCGGCCGGAAACGGGGTCTATCGCATAGCGGTGACCGGAACCATGCCGGGCACCACGGCCACGCTCTACAGTTATGGTGTGGTTGCCAATGCCAGTCTTACTCGCGTCAGTGACGGCGTTCGCTACGCCTGCATGGCTCAACTGGAGGCTGGTTCCGTCGCAACCTCCTACGTCGCGTCGGTCGACACTTTTACCAGTCGCGCCAGTCCTGCCAGTTTTACCGGCAGTGACGGATTGATCCAGTTGGCGGGGACTAACGTCGCACGTTCGGCCGCCTACGGCTACGACAGTGCAGGAACGCTACGGCCAATTCCTTTAATGCTGGAAGCGGCAACCACGAACCTGCTGGTGCGATCGGCGGAATTCGATAATGCGAGCTGGACAAGGACCAGCTCGACGGTAACCGCCAATGCCGAGACGGCCCCTGACGGCACGGCGACCGCTGACAAGTTCGTTGAGACGGCAACCAACACGGTTCATGAGATCAACCAGCTCGAAGCTACGACTGGCACGCGGACGTTTTCGATCTATGCCAAGGCCGGTGAGCGCAGTCAAATCAGCGTCATGCTGTCCGACGTTTCCTCCGCGACGGTTCGAGCGCGCTTCGATCTGGCAACTGGCGCTGTTCTTGCGGTGGTTGGTGGCGGCTCTTGGACTGGTCTTAATGCCTCGTCCGTGTACGCTGGGAATGGCTGGTGGCGACTGTCGTTTACCGGTACGCCCGGCGCGGGAACCCAGGTACGGGCGGTGCTGGGATTGTACAACGGTGCCGATACCTACCTGGGTGACGGCAACTCTGGCCTATACATCTGGGGGGCTCAGCTGGAGTCGGGCGCCTTCGCCACCTCCTACATCGCCACCACCTCCGCACAAGTGACCCGCGCCGCCGACGTGTCGTCAAGCACCGCAGGTTCCAGGTCGGCGGATGTGTTTTCGAGCACGGCGACCACGCGCAACGCCGACGTGGCGAGCGTCAACACGCTGAGCCCCTGGTACAACGCGACGGAGGGGACATTGTTTGTGGAGGCCACTCGGTCGGCGCCAGTTGGCGCGGCGGCGGCATACCCCGTAGTCTTGACCGACGGCACGAATAACAACGCGATGTTAATCTATTCCAGTTCGGCGCAGCAGGCGCGCGCCCAGGTCAACGTCGCCGGGTCCTCCGTGGCGGACGTCGGGTCCGGTAACTGGGACGTCGGGACGGTCCGCAGGGCGGCTTTTGCTTTCAAAACGGACGACTTCGCGTTTTGCACCAATGGCGGTGCGGTCGGGACCGACTCGGCTGGAGCCCTGCCCGTCGTGAATTCCATGCGTATCGGCAACCGCCCCGACCTGGCCCGCGCTTGGAACGGCCACATCCGCCGCATCCGCTACTACCCGCGCCGACTGGCTCCGAGCGAGCTCGAGCTGATCACATCCGTCTGACGGCGACGTGCGTCGTGACATTACCCTCCTGCTCATACAGGAGGGTTTCCCCCAATGATGATTCTGACCGACGCCGTCGAGCGGCGACCCGAGGGCATTTTCACCCTCGACGTGTTCCGCAAGGGCGAACTGATCGAGCACTACCAGGACCACAATCTGGTGGTTGACCTGGCCAAGCAGCAGCTGGCGCGCCTGATCGGCGGCGACGTGACCAACCGGTCGATCACCAAGATCGGCTTCGGTACGAACGGCACTCCGCCTGCCGGGGGCAACACCGGCCTGACTGGCGCCTACGCGAAGCTCATCGGCAGCGTGTCCTACCCCGCGACCAACTCCGTGGAGTTCGCCTTCACTCTCGGCACCTCCGAGGCCAACGGCCTGTCGATCATCGAGTTCGGCCTGCTCACCGCCGGCGACGTGCTCTTCGCGCGCAAGACGCGCAGCGGCGCCATCATCAAGGATTCCGACCTGACCCTGACCGGAACCTGGCGCATCAACTTCTGACCGAGATCCTGTAGATGGCGAATCTCCCCGAAAGCTCTACGTTCGAAGCCAACATCTACCAGCTGGAGACGACCGACCCCGTCCTGGGTGGTGTCAATGGCGTGTCGAACACCCAGCCCAAGCAGCTGGCCAACCGCACACGCTGGCTGAAAGACCAGGTCGATGCCCTGAATGCCCTAAAGGGCAAGGGCGTTTCCATCTTCAATCCTGCCAGCAGCTACACTGGCGGCGACCAGGTTATCTATCAGAACAACATCTGGGCTGCGAATACCTCGATCAGTCCTGGCGCCTTCAACCCGTCGCAGTGGACCGCGCAGTTCGCGACCCTGACCAGCGGAGATGATGGGGTCCGAGTGGCCACCACCAGCTTCGTGTTCAACGCGACCGATGGCATGGCGAGCATCAACGTCACCGGCAGCGCCGACGTGACCGTCTCAGCAGCCCAGGCCGGCAGCGCAATCCTCCGGCTCACCGGCGCACTCACGGGCAACATCAATCTGATCCTGCCGGCGAAGACCGGTCAGTGGGTGATCGCCAACACCGCCACCGGCTCGTTCAACATCACCGTGAAGACTGCCTCGGGCACTGGCGTGGTGCTGCCGAAAGATCTCGCGGTGATCGTCTACTGCGACGGTACGAACTGCTTCCTGGCGAGCTCGTCCGGGAAGAACTCCTTCACTCGCCACACTTTCAACCCGGCGGCCGGCACCACGACGCTGACCGTCATCGGCGGCTACACCCCTGGCAATATCTTCGTCGTCAAGAACGGCGTGATCCTCGACACGGACTACTACAACGCGACCACGAGCCCGACAATCACGCTCGTGACGCCGTCGACCGCTGGCGACGAATACAACGTCTTTTCATTCGAGTCTTTCGAGGTCGCGAACGCCGTCAAGAAGTCCGGCGATGTCATGGGCGGCGCGCTCGTGCTCGCGGGCGGCGACACCGGCGTGACGCCGTCGCTGTTCGATAACGACACTTCGCTGGCGACCACTGCCTTCGTCAAAGCGAATGGCTCGGCATTCTCGACGGCCTTTAGCCTGTCGGTCAGCACGACCCTGACTACCGCGCACGCGAATAGCTTGGTCAACTTCATTGGCAGCACAGCCGGCCAGACACTGACCCTGCCGGCGGCCTCCGGGTATCTGATTGGTTCGCGCCTCACCATCCATAACCTGGCGACGCAGAACGTCACCATTGCGCGGGCCGGCTCCGACATCATGGTCACGCGCTCCTCCAACCTCTCGACTCTGACCTTGTTGCCTGGCGAATATGTCGAGCTGGTCGCGGTCGGCGCTACGTCTTGGTACCTGCTGGGTAGCTCCTCGCTCAAGTACAGCAAGGCCTTTGAGATATCGAGTGCTACCCCGGGCTATCAGATACTCCCGAGCGGCCTGATCATCCAGTGGGGCACCCTGGGTGCAGTGAACGGCGGGGCATCGGCGACGGTCACCTTCCCGGTCACCTTCCCTAGCGGACAGTTTTTTGGCTCGGCCACCATTGGAGCTCCGGTCGACAACGCCACGCCGGCTGGCGTGGGGGTCAACTACGTTTCCACCTCGCAGATGATCATCCGCAACCTGGGCACCAACACTTACACCTACCTCTGGCTTGCGCTGGGCTACTGATTAGGGGCTCCCATGTACTACTACTCACAGCAAACGCGCGGATTCTACAATGCCGAGATTCACGGTAGCCGCCTGATTTCCATCCCTGATCCCGAGTGGGTTCGGCCGACTCACGACGTAGTCCTGATGCCGCGCGAATTCGTCATCATCGATGGCGAGCGCGTCGTCAACGACACTGATGGCCCCATCACTATCCCTGATGTGCCGGACTATTCGGTGGGGCCTCCGCTGGTTGAGGTCGCCAACCAGGACTGCAAGATCCCAGCGGATGCCGTGGAGATTACCGAAGAGTATCACCAGGAGCTGCTGGCTGGCGCGGCGCAGAGCAAGCGCATCGAGCCTGACCAGAGTGGCTATCCGGTCCTGGTCGATACGCCGGAGCCCACCCGCGAGGAAGTGGTGGACAAGGCCTGGCTGGCCATCAAGGCTGAGCGCGATCGCCGCAAGGCGGGCGGCGTTCAGGTCGGCGAGAAGTGGTTCCATTCGGACGACAGCAGCCGCATCCAGCAGCTCGGGCTCGTGATGATGGGCGCCACCATGCCGGAAGACATCATGTGGAAGACCATGGACGGCAGCTTCATCGAGATGACGCCTACCCTGGCCCAGGCGATTTTTTCCGCCGCCGCCAACCTCGACTTCGAACTCTTCACCATCGCAGAGACCCACCGCGTTGCGATGGAGGCTTCCGAGGCTCCCTCGGACTACGACTTCTCTGGCGGATGGCCACTGGCCTTCGAGGAGTGAGCATATGCAAGTCGCTTTCTACAAGGGCAAGAAGCGGCTGTTCAATCGACTGGTAGCTTGGTGGACGCAAGGGCCGTACTCGCACTGCGAGCTGGTGATTGACGGCGTCTGCTGGTCGTCTTCTTTCATGGATGGCGGTGTGCGCAACAAGGTGATCGCGTTCGATGCGGACAACTGGGACCTGGTGCCGCTCGCGCCGTCCGACGCCGCCGATGCGCTCGCCTGGTTCGCTGCGCGCAATGGCCAGCGCTACGACGTGCTCGGCATCATCGGTTTTATTTGGCGCGCGCTCGAGCAGGACCAGCGCAAGTGGTTCTGCTCCGAAGCGATCGCCGCGGCGCTCGGGATACCGGACGCTTGGCGCTTCGACCCGAACACACTTCATGCGGCGCTGCAGTTCGCCAGCGCCAACGACAACCTCGCCGGCGGCGGGATGATTAATCCAACCGATTCCTCAAACAGGGAGGCGTATGGCCGGTCTAAGTGATTTCTTTGATGGTATGCACGGGGTCGTATTCCCCTTCGGCGGCACGAATGCACCCAACGGCTTTCTCATGTGCAATGGACAGGCCGTCAGCCGTACCACCTATGCTGCGCTGTTCGCAGTAATAGGCACGACGTTTGGGGTGGGAGACAACAGTACAACCTTCAACGTCCCCGACCTGCGCGGCCGTGTTCCGGCTGGCAAAGACAATATGGGAGGGGCGGCCGCGGCATCCCGTCTTACGTCGGCAAACGGTCTGGATGGTACCACTCTGGGTGCGGTTGGTGGCGCGCAGACTCATACGTTGACCACTGCTCAAATGCCGGCGCACAACCACGGCGTGACTGACCCTGGCCACTCGCACGGCGTCAACGACCCAGGGCACTCGCACTCGCAGCAGTCCTGGAACCTGAGCAGCTTTGACGCTACTGGTGGCCCGCACCAGGTGGGCGCTGATGCGCCAGGCAGTGGCGCGCTGGGCGGCACCAATTACACCAGCTTCCTTGCGACTGGCGTAACTGTTGCCGGGAACGCAACCGGCATCAGTACGCAGAACAACGGTTCAGGCACAGCACACAACATCACGCAACCAACAATGGTGATGAACTACATCATCAAGACCTGATGGCGCTGTGATGGCGTACGGCCGTCCACTGTCGTGATGGGAGAATCGGCCTCGATGGCGACACCAACGAGGCCGATATGTTCAAATTCCTCTCCAGCCTGTTTTCCCGCTTTCGCGTCCTGGGCGACAAGTCCGCCTGGGTGCTGATCGTTCCCGTCGTGATCGGCCTGTTCCTGATCGATCCGGCGATGGTCAAGACCCTCTTGCAGTGGACGCTGTTCGCTCCAGCCCTGGCCGGCATCGCGATCATCGTCAGTCGGGTGGTTTTCCCCCAGATCAACCTCGGCGATCTCGTGGAGGCGGTGACCAAGGAGAACAGCCGGCCGGCAGCCATCGTGGTTGGCGCCCTGATCCTGTTCGTCGGCATCGTCTTCCTCGCCCTGATCCTCTGGGCCAAGGCCTAAGCCAATGCGCACCCTGGTCCTCTTCTTCGGCCTGATCGCGCAGTTCGCGGCGATTCCTGCGGTAGGGGATACCGTCCCGCCGCAGGCGCGCGAGCACCTGCCAACCCTGCGCGACGTGCAGCTCGAGGTGTGGCCAGACGCGCCGATCCCGTCCTTCCTGGCTGCCCAGGTCGAGCAGGAGTCGTGCATCAGCCTGAAGCACTCGAAGTGCTGGAACCCCCGGGCCGAGCTGAAGACCAAGCGCGAGTATGGCTTCGGCTTCGGCCAGATCACCCGCGCGTACCGGGCCGACGGCTCGGTGCGCTTCGACAAGTTCAGCGAGCTGAAAGCGGCCCACGCCAGCCTGAAGACCTGGTCCTGGGAGAATCGCTACGATCCCCGGTACCAGCTGCTCGCTCTGGTGGAGATGGACCGCTCCATCTTCGCCCGCCAGCGCAACGCGGCCACCGAACTTGATCGCCTGTCCTTCACCCTGTCGGCGTACAACGGCGGGGAGGGCGGTGTGCTTCAGGACCGGCGCCTATGCGGCAACACGCGCGGCTGCGACCCTAACCGATGGGCCGGCCACGTCGAACGCACCAGCCTCAAATCGAAGGTTCCCAGCCCAGGCTACGGCCAGTCGTTCTTCCACATCAACCGCGAGTATGTGACCAACGTCATCAACGTCCGGCGGCCGAAGTACGAGCCGTTCTTCAGAACGCCTGTAGCAGGAGGCCATTCGCAATGAGCAGTGCAATGGAGGCTGGTGGGGCCAGCAGTATGCAAATCGATCGACAGGAGTTCAGGGAACTGGAAGAGGCTGTTCAAAAGACGGACCTGAACGTCGTGCGCCTGCAGGAGCAGGTGCGCTCTCTTCAACAAACGGTGGAGGCCTTCGTCACCAAGGCGGAGTTCACCCCGGTAAAGATGATCGCCTACGGCTTGGCCACCACGGTGCTGTCCAGCGTCGTGATGGCGATCCTGGCGAAGGTGATCATCAGATGAGTCTATGGGCGAGCCTGGACCGCCGTGAGCGGGCCATCTTGGGCGCTTGCGCCTATCTGGGCGCGCTGCTCCTTTCGTGCATCATCATGTGGTGGCTGATCCTGTTCGGGGGTCAGCCGTTCCACGTCGAGAACATCGGCGTCGTGAGCAGCACCGGCATGCCCGACGATCGCTTCAAGCCTGGGCAGGTGGCCGGCATCAGGCGCCGGGTGTGCGCCGAGCGCGAAGTTGGCATCGCCTTCTACCCGTCCCTGATCGACTCCCGCGGATTCCTGTTCCCACTGCCCAGCGGCATGGTGAAGGCCGGCGAGGGCTGCCGCGAGACCATCTACGGCCTGATCGTCCCCGACCTGCCGCCCGGCGAGTACACCTACTCCAGCACGGTGAAGTACCAGAACAACCTGGTCGGCCGCGACCAGAGCGCAACCTTCCCGCCACTCCGGATCCGGATCACCCGATGAACCCTATCCCGCTTCCCTACCGCATCGCGGCTGCAGCTGCCGTCCTGGCGATCGCCGCCAGCCTTGGGGCCGCCGGCGGCGCCGTCGTCGCCACCTGGAAGGCCGACGCAGCACATGCCGGCCAGGTGCAGGCGCTCACGACCCAGGTCGACCAGTTGAAGGGCGAGAAGCACGCGCTCGAGCTCGCGATCGCCGAGCAGAACAAGGGCGTGGCGGTGGCCGAGGCGCAGACGCGCGCCGCCGAGCAGGCCCAGGAGAAGGCCCAGCAGCACGCCGCGGACATGGCGGCTTTCAGCAAGTCGCGCATGGACAAGCTGGAGCGCTTCATGGCGGACACCGCAGAGCAGGTCCTGAAGGCCTATTGGGAGCTGAGGAAATGAAACGGGTACGGTTGATCGTCCTGGGCACGATCGTCGCGCTGGCGGGCTGTGCGGGGCGCCATGAGCCCGTCGAGAAGGTGGTCACCGTGCAGGTGCCGGTCAAGGAGCCTTGCGTCGAGCAGGTGCCCGTCAGGCCGGAGTATCGCTACGGGAAGGGCGAGTGGCCCGGGGACAAGGCCGCGGCCATGATCCTGGCCGACGATTTCGAGAAGGCCGAGCAGTACGGCCATGACTGGGAAGCTGCGGCGGCTGGATGCCTGATCGTCCAGCCGCCGGCCAAGGGTCAGTAGCGGCGCAGGTGCTTGCCGCGCTCTTCCTCGATCGACTTACACCCGACGCAGACCCGGAATCCGTGCGCCCGCCTGGCGGCCGGCATCTCTGATCCGCAGTCGTCGTTCACGCAGAACTCCGGGCCATAGCCCTCGTCGCCTGGGGCATACTTGACCGGCTCGGTTCGGCTTTGGTTATTCAGTTCCCACTGCTTCAGCTCAACGTCCTGAGCGATATCTTCCATCGACACTTCAGTGTCCCCCATCGGTCATGAAAATGGCGCCGGTTGGTTCCGGCGCCTCGGTCTTCGTTATTGTGGCGTCACGCCACTACTTTAATCATCGGCTCGCCGTAGGCTGGCGGGGTGCCACCACCCAGCACGATCCCCAGCCAGGCCGACCACTTGCCCATGGCCTCGCGCATCTGCGGCAAGTAGTCGGCGTGGTCGTAGTTCTTCGAGCCCGTATCGCTCTTCGCGTGCTGCTGGATCAGGTCGCGGGTGAAACGGTCGATCCCGGCATCTGCCGTCCGGGACTTCCAGGTGCGGCGCAGGTCGCGGGTCTGGAAGTGCTGCAGGTTCACGTCGAGCTCATCCAGCCAGCGGCCGATCGCCTGGTTCACGCTGCGATGGCCGATGAACTCACCCACGCTGCCGGTGCGCGCCGGGAACAGCGGGCCTTCGCCGTGGCGGGCGATCAGCACTTCCAGGGTCGGGATAACGACTTCGGGCAGCGGGATCGTGTGCGGGCGCTTCCTACCTTTGGTCTTGTGGGCCGGCATCTTCCACAGCCGGGCCTCTAGGTCGATCTCTGAACCAGCGACGCGAACGGTTTCCTGTACGCGCTGGCCGCAGCCGATCAGCAGACGGATGCAGGCGCCGGTATCGCCGAAGCCGCCGTTCTCGGCCAGGGTGGCATGCCACAGCTTCCGCAACTCGGCCGCAGCCAAGTTCCGATCGCGGGGCGTGATCGCGCCGGCGTCCTTGGCGACGTCGGCCGCCGGGTTCCGGGTGATGCCCCAGTCGATGCGCTGATCGACCGGGATGGTGTAGTCGTTGGCCGAAGTCACCGCCCAGGAGTAGGCCGAGGCAATGTAGGAGCGGGCCTTGTCTGCTGCGCCGCGCCGACCGCGCTTGAAGAAGGTCGACACAAAGTTCACCACGTCGATCGGCTGAACCTCGGCGGCGGCCTTGTGGCGGCCCAGGGCGTCGGCGGCGTTTTCCTTGGCCTTGAGCAGCACCCGCTCAACCTCGGAAGCACTCTCCTGCTTCTTGGCCTTCATGCTGTCCACGTAGCCCTGGAACATTCGCTCGACGGTGGCGGTGATCACCGCCTCCTTGGCCGGCTTGCGCTCGGCAGCCGGGTCCTGGCCCTCGGCCACCTGGGCGAACACCTTGCGGGCCTGGTCCCGGGCCTTGTCCGGCGGCATGTCGCTGCACCGGGCAATCGTCATCTTGCGTTGGGTGCGGTCGGCGTCCTTGGTCCGGTACCGGAGCACATAGGTCTTCCGGCCGCTGGCCTGAATGCGGATCCCGAAGCCCTCGAGCTCGGAGTCCCACAGCCAGGCGTCGCCCTTCTCCGGGGCCTTGGCGTTATCCACAACCGTCTTTGTTAGTTTCGGCATCTACATCACCTTTTTGTCCTTGAGCCCGGGCCGCTTGGAGCAGTCAGGTACTCTGATGGCGGCTTGGATTTCGGGCGCAGGTCGGGCGCAGAATTCCGTGGCCGGTAGTGATTTTCGGGGATCAACTAGGCGCGCGTCTCGCGGTTAAGCCGTTGATATCATGATCATAAATGATCAAGCGTGACTTTGCGAGAACTTAGGCAAAAAAGACTACGAATCTGGGGGTCAGAGGTTCGAATCCTTTCGGGCGCGCCATTTTCTCCTTCAAAAATCACTTACAAACCAATGCGTTGCACGCCGCACGTCCGCCTGTCAATCGGGCGCGACTTGGGGCGCAGTAAGCGTTTCGGGCGCAGGTCGGGCGCAAGATCAGACGGGACGCTGGGGGAACAAGGGGCCACTGGCGGTAACTGGCGGGATGTCGCGGATCGCGTGAGCCCGGTCATTGCGCCCGGGTTCGAGGCCTCGGGCGCAGGTTCGGGCGCAACTTCGGGCGCAGGTTCGAACCCTCAAACCACCACGGTCAC
>MTEY01001776.1_pt1 | contig 100439 bp, 102 predicted proteins | sample 1042721 | NCBI WGS metagenome assembly MTEY01 (sample SAMN06185809, study PRJNA358809) | soil metagenome | isolation source: soil biostimulated with seedmeal as carbon source | place: India | collected 2015-05-23 | reverse complement strand
ATGTATATCGGCGATACGGATGACGGCACCGGTCTGCACCACATGGTATTCGAGGTGGTAGATAACGCTATCGACGAAGCGCTCGCGGGTCACTGTAAAGACATTATCGTCACCATCCACGCCGATAACTCCGTTTCCGTACAGGATGACGGCCGTGGTATCCCGACCGGTATCCACCCGGAAGAGGGCGTGTCTGCTGCAGAAGTGATCATGACCGTTCTGCACGCAGGCGGTAAATTTGACGATAACTCCTATAAAGTCTCCGGCGGCCTGCACGGCGTAGGTGTTTCCGTGGTAAACGCCCTGTCGCAGAAACTGGAACTGGTTATCCAGCGCGAAGGCAAAATTCACCGTCAGATCTATCAGCACGGCGTGCCTGAAGCGCCGCTGGCGGTGACCGGCGATACCGAAAAAACCGGTACCATGGTGCGTTTCTGGCCGAGCCTCGAAACCTTCACCAACGTCACCGAATTCGAGTACGACATCCTGGCAAAACGCCTGCGTGAACTGTCGTTCCTGAACTCCGGCGTCTCAATTCGTCTGCGTGACAAACGCGACAACAAAGAAGACCACTTCCACTATGAAGGTGGTATCAAAGCGTTCGTTGAATACCTGAACAAGAACAAAACGCCAATTCACCCAAATATCTTCTATTTCTCCACCGAAAAAGACGGTATCGGCGTGGAAGTGGCCCTGCAGTGGAACGATGGTTTCCAGGAAAACATCTACTGCTTCACCAACAACATTCCACAGCGTGACGGTGGTACGCACCTTGCCGGCTTCCGTGCGGCGATGACCCGTACCCTGAACGCCTACATGGACAAAGAAGGCTACAGCAAAAAAGCGAAAGTCAGCGCCACCGGTGATGACGCCCGTGAAGGCCTGATCGCTGTTGTCTCCGTGAAAGTGCCGGATCCGAAGTTCTCCTCACAGACCAAAGACAAGCTGGTCTCCTCTGAGGTGAAATCGGCGGTTGAACAGCAGATGAACGAACTGCTGAGCGACTACCTGCAGGAAAACCCGAACGACGCGAAAATTGTTGTCGGTAAAATTATCGATGCAGCGCGTGCCCGTGAAGCGGCGCGTAAAGCCCGTGAAATGACCCGTCGTAAAGGCGCGCTGGACTTAGCTGGCCTGCCGGGCAAACTGGCTGACTGCCAGGAACGTGACCCGGCGCTGTCCGAACTGTACCTTGTGGAAGGGGACTCCGCGGGCGGTTCTGCGAAGCAGGGCCGTAACCGTAAGAACCAGGCTATCCTGCCGTTGAAAGGTAAAATCCTCAACGTTGAGAAAGCGCGTTTCGACAAAATGCTCTCTTCACAGGAAGTAGCGACGCTGATCACCGCGCTGGGTTGCGGCATTGGCCGTGACGAATACAACCCGGACAAGCTGCGCTATCACAGCATCATCATCATGACCGATGCGGACGTCGACGGCTCGCACATCCGTACGCTGCTGTTGACCTTCTTCTACCGTCAGATGCCGGAAATCGTTGAACGTGGCCACGTCTACATTGCACAGCCGCCGCTGTACAAAGTGAAGAAAGGCAAACAGGAACAGTACATTAAAGATGACGACGCGATGGATCAGTACCAAATCGCGATCGCACTTGATGGCGCGACCCTGCACGCAAACTCCAGCGCCCCGGCACTGGCAGGTGAGCCGCTGGAGCGTCTGGTGTCTGAGTTCAACGCCACGCAGAAAATGATTGGTCGTATGGAGCGTCGCTATCCAAAAGCGCTGCTGAAGGAGCTGGTCTATCAGCCAACCCTGACTGAAGCCGATCTGAGCAACGAGCAGGCTGTGACCCGCTGGGTAAACGCTCTGGTGAGCGAGCTGAACGAGAAAGAGCAGCACGGTAGCCAGTGGAAGTTCGACGTTCAGCAGAATGCTGCTCAGCAGTTTGAGCCGATTATTCGCGTGCGTACCCACGGCGTCGATACCGATTACCCGCTGGAGCACGAGTTTGTGACCGGCCCGGAATACCGTCGTATCTGTACCCTCGGCGAGAAATTGCGTGGTCTGATCGAAGACGATGCGTTCATCGAACGTGGCGAACGTCGTCAGCCGGTAGCCAGCTTCGAGCAGGCGCTGGACTGGCTGGTGAAAGAGTCCCGTCGCGGCCTTTCTATCCAGCGTTATAAAGGTCTGGGCGAAATGAACCCGGATCAGCTGTGGGAAACCACCATGGATCCGGAAAGCCGTCGCATGCTGCGCGTTACCGTTAAAGACGCGATTGCTGCCGACCAGCTGTTCACCACCCTGATGGGTGATGCGGTTGAACCACGTCGTGCCTTCATCGAAGAGAACGCGCTGAAAGCGGCGAATATCGATATTTAATCGTTGTTACACAGCACGACTCAGGCCGCGCATTTAGCGCGGCTTTTTTTTGGGCGCAGGCATTTCCAGCGACAGCACTGATGGTAGTCGGCTGGCAAGCGTATCGACGGCAATTCTGACTCTGAGTGGCAGATGCGGCGTCTGTTGCCAGACCGCATGAACGTCGAAGCGCACATCCGGCGCCTGCTTTAAAAGCGGGATGAGTTTTCCCTGATGAATTTCTCTGCTGGCCATCCAGCAGGGCAACCATGCAATGCCGTGGCCTGCCAGCGCTGCGTCGCAAATCGCCTGCAAATCATCCATATTGAGGGATGAGCGGGGAGTAAAGGTGTGCGACGTTCCTTCGTTATCCATCAGTTGCCAGGGTAACACTCTGCCTGCGCGCAGATAGTTAATGGCCGTATGGCGAGGTAAATCCGCAACGGTTTCTGGTAGACCGCTTTTCTGCAGATAATCTGGTGCGGCGCACAGCACCATGCGATGTTCTCCCAGTCTTCTGGCCACCAGAACGCTACTGTCCTGCAGCGTGCCGTTGCGCACCGCCATATCAAACCCTTCCTCTACGAGATCCACCACGCGGTCGCTGAATGACATTTCCAGCTCAAGACCGGGATGTTCCTGCGCCAGTTCTATCAGCAGTGGGGCGACACACTGGCGACCAAACAGCACCGGCATGGCAACACGCAGGCGGCCTCTGACCTGCTGCTTCCCCGTTTCCAGAAGCGATTCAGCGCCCCGAATCTCCTCCAGTGCGCGCAGGCAGCGCTCATAAAAAAGCGCCCCGTTATCGGTCAGGCTTTGGCTGCGGGTGGTGCGGTGAAACAGACGGACTCCGAGCCGTTCTTCCAGGCGAGCAATGCTTTTTCCCACCGCGGAGCGTGACAAATGCAGGCGGATCGCGGCCTGCGCAAAACTGCCCGCCTCCACGGCGGCCACAAAAACGGGAATATCCTTCAGCGTACTGGTCATGGATTGTTTCCATTATGGCGTCAATGGTGGGAAAAGTTATCGCCACTGGCAACCTGTAGTCAACGGTAGACTGTCGATACTGAAGCTCATTTAACGGCAGGAGAAAAACGATGGCAGAGACAATGCAACGCTGGTCAATGGACGCTCTCGGGCGCGAGAATCTCAAACTCACCCAGGAGCCCATTCCTGCGCCAGGTCCAGGCGAAGTGCGCGTGCGGGTGAATGCCGTTGCGCTCAACTATCGCGATAAAATGGTTATTGAAGGCATTATGCCGATCCCGCTCTCCTTCCCGTTCACACCGGCGTCTGATATGGCCGGCGTGGTGGACAGCATTGGTGAAGGCGTGACGCGTTTCAAACCCGGTGCTCGTGTTATCTCGACGTTCTTCCCGGAGTGGATGGACGGCAAGCCGCAGGCGGATGCCCGCGATTTGCCTTATAAAACGAGCGGAGGGTACTTCCCGGGGATGCTGGCTGAGTACGTGATCGTGAATGAAAACGGGCTGGTGGCCACTCCGGAAACCCTGGATGACGTTGAGGCCAGCACATTACCGTGTGCAGGGCTAACCGCCTGGTTTGCGCTGGTGGAGCGCGGGAACTTGCGCGCCGGACAATCGGTGCTGGTACAAGGCACCGGCGGGGTGGCGATTTTCGCACTGCAAATTGCAAAAGCATTCGGTGCAGAGGTTTACGTGACCTCGGGGAGTGATGAAAAGCTGGCGCGGGCCAAAAAACTGGGGGCCGATCGGGGTATCAACCGGCTGAAAGGCGACTGGGCTGAAGCGCTTTTAACGCTGACTCAGGATCGTGGCATCGACCATATTATTGAAACCGTGGGTGGAGAAAACCTGAAGCACTCCCTGCGTGCCGTCGCCGTTCATGGACGCATCTCGGTTATTGGCGTGCTGGCCGGGACCGACATTTCGCTGTCAGCAGGTGAGCTGCTACTGAAATCCCCGGTTATTCAGGGAATTGGCGTCGGGCATCGCCGCGCGCTGGAAGATTTTGTCCGCGCCGTGGAGGTGACAGGGCTGAAACCGGTCATTGAGCAGCGCTACCGTTTTGACCAGCTTGAACAGGCGCTGGAACACCTCGATCGCGGCGCGTTTGGTAAAATCGTCCTCACCCGCGAGTGAGTCAACGTTCCCCGGGATTGCGGAAAAGGGGTATTTCTGTTGCGCAATGTAGCTCTATTTTTGTGTGCTTAATCGCGTTAGCATGAGGTAGCACTCATTTATCCCGGGGACCTCATGGCTATCAAACTCATTGCAATCGATATGGACGGCACGCTGCTGCTGCCAGACCACACTATCTCTCCAGCCGTTAAAAACGCGATCGCCGCGGCGCGCGCAAAGGGCGTGAATGTGGTACTGACCACCGGGCGTCCGTATGCGGGCGTGCACAGCTACCTCAAAGAGCTACACATGAATCAGCCGGGTGATTACTGCATCACCTATAACGGCGCGCTGGTGCAGAAAGCGGCGGACGGCAGCACGGTTGCGCAAACTGCGCTGAACTATGATGACTATCTGTTCCTGGAAAAACTGTCCCGTGAAGTCGGGTCCCACTTCCACGCGCTCGATCGCACTACGCTCTACACCGCTAACCGCGACATCAGTTACTACACCGTGCACGAATCGTATGTGGCCACCATTCCGCTGGTGTTCTGTGAAGCGGAAAAAATGGATCCGGCCACCCAGTTCCTGAAAGTGATGATGATCGATGAGCCCGAGATCCTCGATAAAGCCATTGCGCGCATCCCGGCGGAGGTCAAAGAGAAATACACCGTGCTGAAAAGCGCACCGTACTTCCTCGAAATCCTCGATAAACGCGTCAATAAGGGCACCGGCGTGAAGTCGCTTGCCGACGCGCTGGGCATTAAGCCTGAAGAGATCATGGCCCTGGGCGACCAGGAAAACGACATCGCAATGATTGAATATGCAGGTATGGGCGTGGCAATGGAAAACGCGATCCCCTCCGTGAAAGAAGTGGCGAATTTCGTCACCAAATCCAACCTGGAAGACGGCGTTGCCCACGCGATCGACAAATTTGTGCTGCAGTAACCGGCATTTCAGATCATCAGCCTCGGTTATCAACCGGGGCTTTTTTTGGCCCTGAATTTATCTAATTGTTCTTTTTGTGATCTGGATTGTAGTACAACATTAAGTGATTGTACTACATTGTCATCACGGTAAAGGCGAAAGGCCTCACGTTTGTACTGCAAAAGTGAGGCGAAATTCAGCGGTCGCGGTAAAGTAGTGATGGACTTACAGAGCACAAGGACTCTCCATGACTCTCAATAAAACCGATCGCATTGTCATCACGCTGGGTACACAGATTGTGGGTGGCAAATATGTTCCCGGCTCGCCACTGCCAGCAGAGGCGGAACTGTGTGAGGAGTTTGAAACCTCCCGCAACATCATCCGGGAAGTGTTCCGCTCGCTGATGGCGAAGCGGCTGATTGAAATGAAACGTTATCGCGGCGCGTTTGTTGCGCCGCGCAACCAGTGGAACTACCTCGATACCGATGTTCTGCAGTGGGTACTGGAAAACGATTACGACCCGCGGCTGATTGGCGCCATGAGCGAGGTACGAAACCTGGTAGAACCGGCCATCGCCCGCTGGGCAGCAGAACGGGCAACGTCAGGGGACCTGGCGCAGATTGAGTCGGCGCTGAACGACATGATCGCCAATAACCAGAACCGGGAGGCGTTCAACGAGGCGGATATTCGCTATCACGAGGCGGTTCTGCAGTCGGTGCATAATCCGGTGTTACAGCAGCTTAGCGTGGCGATCAGCTCGCTTCAGCGAGCGGTATTTGAACGTACCTGGATGGGCGATGAGGCCAATATGCCGAAAACGCTCCAGGAACATAAAGCGCTGTTCGATGCGATACGGCATCAGGACGGCGATGCGGCAGAGCAGGCGGCGCTCACCATGATTGCCAGCTCGACACGAAGGCTGAAGGAAATCACATGACATCACGCTACATCGCAATTGACTGGGGATCGACCAACCTGCGCGCCTGGCTCTGTCAGGGCGAACAGTGCCTGGAGAGCAGGCAATCAGCAGCAGGCGTTACGCGCCTGAACGGTAAATCCCCTGAAGCGGTGTTAGCAGAGGTGACGCAAAACTGGCGCGACAGCGCCACGCCCGTCGTGATGGCGGGAATGGTGGGCAGCAACGTGGGGTGGAAAATCGCGCCTTACCTGCCTGTTCCTGCTCATTTCTCCGCGATTGGCGAGCAGTTAACGTCGGTTGGCGACAATATCTGGATTATTCCCGGTTTGTGCGTCTCTCGCGACGATAACCACAACGTGATGCGCGGCGAAGAGACGCAGCTGCTTGGCGCGCGCACGCTTTCTCCTTCTTCTGTCTACGTCATGCCCGGAACGCACTGCAAGTGGGTCCAGGCAGATGCTGAGCAAATCCACGATTTTCGCACCGTGTTGACCGGCGAATTGCATCATTTGCTGCTCGCTCATTCGCTGGTAGGGGCGGGTCTGCCAGAGCAAGCGCCCTCGGCAGCGGCGTTTTCTGCCGGTCTGGCGCGTGGGATCGCCTCTCCTGATGTTTTGCCGCAACTTTTTGAGGTTCGCGCCTCGCACGTGCTGGGAAATCTCCCGCGCGAGCAGGTCAGCGAGTTTCTCTCTGGCCTGCTGATTGGCGCAGAGGTCGCCAGCATGCGTGAGTTCGTCGGGCGCGAGCAGGCTGTCACGATTGTCGCAGGTGCAGCGCTGACGTCGCGCTACGAGCAGGCGTTTCGCGCGATTGGCCGTGAAGTATCAACGGTATCCGGCGACACGGCATTTCAGGCAGGAATAAGGAGCATCGCTCATGCAGTGGCAAACTAGTCTTCCCCTTATCGCAATCTTGCGCGGCATTACCCCCGATGAGGCGCTGGCGCACGTCGGTGCCGTTATTGACGCCGGATTCGACGCGGTGGAAATCCCGCTCAACTCTCCTGAGTGGGAAAAAAGCATTCCGACAGTGGTGGATGCCTTTGGTGATAAAGCGCTGATCGGCGCAGGAACCGTGTTACAGCCGGAGCAGGTGGAAAGGCTGGCGAAGATGGGCTGCAAACTCATCGTCACCCCCAACATCAACCCCGAGGTGATCCGCCGCGCGGTGAGCCATGGGATGACCGTTTGTCCGGGATGTGCGACGGCTACTGAAGCCTTTACCGCCCTCGATGCGGGTGCGCAGTCACTCAAAATTTTCCCCTCTTCAGCCTTTGGTCCTGACTATATCAAAGCACTGAAAGCAGTATTGCCTGCCAGGGTGCCGGTCTTTGCCGTGGGCGGCGTGACGCCAGAAAACCTGGCGCAGTGGATTAAAGCAGGTTGTGTGGGTGCGGGGCTGGGCAGCGATCTCTATCGCGCCGGACAGTCCGTTGAGCGTACTGCGCAGCAGGCGGCAGCATTTGTGAAAGCGTATCGAGAGGCAGTGCAATGAAAATAACCAAACTCACCACGTACCGTTTACCCCCGCGCTGGATGTTCCTGAAAATCGAAACCGATGAAGGCGTGGTTGGCTGGGGTGAACCGGTGATAGAAGGACGGGCGCGTACCGTGGAAGCCGCAGTCCATGAGCTGGGTGAATACCTGATTGGTCAGGATCCGGCACGCATTAACGACCTGTGGCAGGTGATGTACCGGGCGGGTTTTTATCGCGGAGGTCCAATCCTGATGAGCGCCATCGCCGGTATTGACCAGGCGCTGTGGGATATCAAAGGCAAAGTGCTGAATGCCCCGGTCTGGCAACTGATGGGCGGCCTGGTACGCGACAAAATCAAAGCCTACAGCTGGGTGGGTGGCGACCGTCCTGCGGAAGTGATCGACGGCATTACGCAGCTGCGCAATATCGGCTTCGATACTTTTAAGCTCAACGGCTGTGAAGAGATGGGCGTGATCGACAACTCGCGCGCGGTGGACCGGGCGGTGAATACCGTGGCGCAAATCCGTGAAGCTTTCGGTAATGAGATAGAGTTTGGTCTGGATTTCCACGGACGCGTCAGTGCGCCAATGGCCAAAGTGCTGATTAAAGAGCTGGAGCCCTATCGTCCGCTGTTTATTGAAGAGCCCGTCCTGGCCGAGCAGGCGGAGTACTATCCGAAACTGGCTGAACAGACCCATATTCCTATCGCCGCGGGTGAACGTATGTTCTCGCGCTTCGAGTTTAAACGCGTGCTGGAAGCAGGCGGTATTGCGATCCTGCAACCGGATCTCTCCCATGCGGGCGGCATCACTGAATGCTACAAAATTGCCGGGATGGCGGAAGCCTATGATGTGGCGCTGGCACCGCACTGTCCGCTGGGACCTGTTGCACTTGCGGCCTGCCTGCACGTGGATTTTGTCTCCCGCAACGCCGTGTTCCAGGAGCAGAGCATGGGCATTCACTATAACAAGGGCGCGGAACTGCTCGACTTTGTGAAAAACAAAGAAGACTTCAGCATGGATGGCGGTTTCTTCAAACCATTAATGAAGCCGGGCCTTGGCGTGGACATTGACGAAGCCAAAGTCATTGAGCTCAGTAAAAATGCGCCGGACTGGCGTAACCCGCTGTGGCGTCATGAAGATGGCAGCGTAGCGGAATGGTAAATGCGCGTCATACTTCGCGCTGGTGATGCGTTGGCTGCGTTTTCTTACCCCGGTCACATACTATTGTATGCTCCCGGGGATGCGAAAACTTGCCGCCTTCCCCCAGCACGAATTATTTAGCGCATTCTGTTTACGTTTTTAATTAAAAAAACCAAATACACCCTCTGTAAATTACAGGGCATGGTGAGCGGCTTCGCTATGCCCAAAATCTGGAGACAGATTGCGATGGATATTCCAGTTACTGCTACCAAGACCGGGCGTCGCCGCTACCTGACGCTAATCATGATCTTTATTACTGTGGTCATTTGCTACGTTGACCGCGCCAACCTTGCCGTGGCATCGGCCCATATTCAGGAAGAGTTTGGGATCACCAAAGCGGAAATGGGCTATGTCTTCTCGGCGTTTGCCTGGCTTTATACGCTATGCCAGATCCCCGGCGGCTGGTTCCTCGACCGCGTGGGGTCGCGTCTGACCTACTTCATCGCCATTTTAGGCTGGTCCGTGGCAACCCTGTTCCAGGGCTTCGCGACCGGGCTGATGTCGCTGATTGGCCTGCGTGCTATCACCGGCGTTTTCGAGGCACCCGCGTTCCCCACCAACAACCGTATGGTCACCAGCTGGTTCCCGGAGCATGAGCGTGCCTCTGCGGTGGGCTTTTACACCTCCGGGCAGTTTGTCGGCCTGGCGTTCCTGACCCCGCTGCTGATCTGGATCCAGGAGCTGCTAAGCTGGCACTGGGTGTTTATCGTTACCGGTGGGATCGGCATTATCTGGTCGTTTATCTGGATTAAGGTCTATCAGCCGCCGCGGCTGACCAGGAGCATCAGCAAAGCGGAGCTGGACTATATTCGCGATGGTGGCGGCCTGGTGGACGGTGATGCGCCGGTGAAAAAAGAGGCGCGTCAGCCGCTGAGCAAAGCGGACTGGAAGCTGGTTTTCCATCGTAAGCTGGTGGGTGTTTATCTGGGGCAATTTGCGGTCACCTCAACGCTGTGGTTCTTCCTCACCTGGTTCCCGAACTACCTGACGCAGGAAAAGGGCATCACCGCGCTGAAGGCAGGCTTTATGACCACCGTACCGTTCCTTGCCGCGTTCTTTGGCGTGCTGCTCTCGGGCTGGCTGGCGGATAAGCTGGTAAAAAAAGGTCTCTCATTAGGTGTTGCGCGTAAAACGCCGATTATCTGCGGGCTGCTGATCTCTACCTGCATCATGGGTGCCAACTATACCAACGATCCGGTGTGGATTATGACCCTGATGGCGCTTGCGTTCTTCGGCAACGGTTTTGCCTCCATCACCTGGTCGCTGGTGTCATCTCTGGCGCCGATGCGTCTGATTGGCCTCACCGGTGGCGTGTTTAACTTCGTCGGTGGACTCGGCGGGATCACTGTGCCGCTGGTCATCGGCTACCTGGCGCAGGACTACGGCTTTGGCCCGGCTCTGGTCTACATCTCCGCCGTGGCGTTGATTGGCGCGCTCTCCTACATCCTGCTGGTCGGCGACGTGAAACGAGTAGGCTAATCCCTTCGGATGTTTTACCCTGATGCGATAACTGCGCATCAGGGTATCCCATGAAACAAATCACCTTCGCTTCCCGCAACCATCAGCTCACCAATATCAATACCTGGACACCGGACAGCCAGTGGCTGGTCTATGATGTGCGCCCGTCCGGGGCATCGTTCACCGGCGAAACCATCGAGCGGGTAAACGTCAGTACGGGCGAAGTTGAGGTGATTTATCGTGCCACGCACGGCGCGCATGTGGGCGTGGTGACCGTTCATCCTGCACAAGACAAATACGTCTTTATCCACGGCCCGAAAAACCCGGATGCAGACTGGCAATACGATTTTCATCATCGTCAGGGCGTGATTGTCCATAACGGCCAGGCGAGCAACCTCGATGCCATGGATATCACCGCGCCCTATACCGCAGGCGCACTCCGTGGCGGCAGCCATGTCCACGTCTTTAGCCCGAACGGGCAGTTCGTCAGCTTTACCTATAACGACCATGTGTTGCATGAACGCGATCCAAAGCGCGATTTACGTAACGTTGGCGTCGCCGCACCTTTTGGCCCGGTCATCCCGCAGGGCAACCATCCCCATGAATATCCGGGCACCTTCTGGAGCGTGCTGGTAAGCCGCACGACGCCGACCCCGCAGCCGGGCAGCGATGAGATCAATCGCGCCTATGAAGAGGGTTGGGTGGGCAACGGCAGGCTGGCGTTTATTGGCGATACCCTGTCTGTGAAAGGCGAAAAAGTGCCTGAACTGTTTATTGTCGATCTACCCAAAGACGCGCAGGGCTGGAAACAGGCAGGCGATGCGCCATTGCAGGGCACGCCGGAGACGATGCCAGCACCGCCTGCTGGCGTGCTGCAGCGCCGTTTAACCTTTACCCATCAGAAGGCGTATCCGGGGCTGGTGAACGTGCCGCGCCACTGGGTGCGCAGCAACCCGCAGGGTACGCAGATTGCTTTTCTGATGCGCGATGATAACGGCATTGTCCAGGTGTGGCTGATCTCCCCTGAGGGGGGCGAGCCGCGTCAGTTAACGCATACCGAAAGCGGTATCCAGTCGGCATTCAACTGGCATCCTTCGGGCGACAGTCTGGGATTTGTGCTGGAAAATCGTATCGCCTGCTGCGATGCGCAGACCGGAGAGGTCACGTTTTTGACGTCCGATCACGGCAATCCGCCGTCTGCCGATGCGGTCGTCTTTTCCCCGGACGGGCGCGCTATTGCATGGATGGAAGAGACAGAGGGTTTCCGCCAGCTGTGGCTAACGGAAACCGCACAGGATTAGCGTCGCGGCATCTCGGCGGGCGGGATAACGGCGTTGGTGGCCAGATTTTGCTGCTCGCTTTTCTCAACGCGCGAGCGTACGGAGCTGTCCGTGCGGAACATATCCCAGGGCAGCAACAGGGTATCCGCCACTGCTGTAAACGGCATATCGAGGATCACCAGGGATTTGGTGCCCCAGTTCGTGTCATCATCGGAGATCATCGCCGCGCTGGCGCGCGTCCCCGGATATGTTCCTTCTTTACCGCCGGTGTGAGACATCACGCTCGAACACCCGCAAAGTAAAACCACCCCGCTGAACATCGTCAGCTTAATCAGAACATTTTTCATCATCACTCAGTCATCGTTAATGGCACTGCATAGACCTGCAACTCTGGGTTATAGCGAGCCTTGTTCAAAATGAATAGCCCGATAACCCCGCACTGTGGCAGCCATCGCAATTTAACCCTTTGTGCTGTTGTCCCAGTCTAAGCGAGAAGCACAAAAGTGCAAAAAAAAGTGCGAACGTCGCGGTTGAAAACACCGGTTCCAGACCCATTTTAAGAATGTAACCCGATAACGAACACGCCTGATGGGTGTTCGGGGGCGCAATAGCCTGTCCATGGTGGAAGGCAAAAATTTCTCGCTGATTTCAGGAGCTTTTATTTATGCGTAACTTCGATCTTTCCCCGCTATACCGTTCTGCAATTGGTTTTGACCGCCTGTTTAACCATTTAGAAAATAACCAAAGCCAGAGCAACGGCTACCCTCCATACAATGTTGAGCTGGTTAATGAAAACCACTACCGCATCGCCATTGCCGTCGCCGGTTTTGCAGAGAGCGAACTGGAGATCACCGCGCAGGACAACCTGCTGGTGGTGAAAGGTTCACATACGGCCGAGCAGAAAGAACGTACCTACCTTTACCAGGGCATCGCCGAGCGCAACTTTGAGCGCAAGTTCCAGTTAGCTGAGAACATTCACGTTAAAGGCGCGAACCTGGTCAACGGTCTGCTGTTTATCGAGCTGGAACGTGTGATTCCGGAAGAGAAAAAACCGCGCCGTATCGAAATTAATTAATTACGCGGGTCGCATTAGCGGCCCACTCAGAATTGCTTGCCGAACCGGGAGCATATGCGAATCCACAAGGATTTGCAGGAACAACTGCGCACAAAAATAAACTGTGCCGAACTCGCTTCTCAGAAGGAGATTTAGTATGCGTAACTACGATTTATCCCCCTTGCTGCGTCAGTGGATTGGTTTTGACAAACTGGCTAACGCCCTGCAAAGCACCACTGAGCACCAGACGTTTCCGCCGTACAACATCGAAAAAAGCGACGATAACCACTATCGCATCACGCTGGCGCTGGCCGGGTTCCGCCAGGATGACCTGGATATCCAGCTCGAAGGCACGCGTCTGACCGTGAAAGGGTCGCCGGAAAAACAAGAAACCGAGACCAAATGGCTGCATCAGGGTCTGGTGACCCAGCCGTTTAGCCTGAGCTTTACCCTGGCAGATCATATGGAAGTCTCCGGCGCGACCTTTACCAACGGGTTGCTGCATATTGACCTGGTCCGTAACGTGCCGGAAGCCATCGCGCCACAGCGTATCGCCATTAGCGCGCGGCCGGCGCTGAACAGTTAATGCTGTGCGGGCTGGTGCCCTCACCCCGGCCCTCTCCCACAGGAAGAGGGTGAAAAGTTAAAGCCCTGCCCCGGCAGGGCTTTTTTGTGCGCCATCACCCATACAACGCCCTTCACCTCTGAGAGAATCCTTAACATAACTAAGGTTATGCAAGGAAGTGGATCATGAGTGATATCGCGTTAACCGTCAGCGTGTTGGCCCTGGTCGCTGTTGTTGGACTATGGATTGGCAACATCAAAATCCGTGGCGTTGGGTTTGGGATCGGTGGGGTGCTGTTTGGCGGCATTTTTGTCGGGCACTTTGCTGACAAACTCGGGTTGGTTCTCAGCGCCGATATGCTCCACTTTACGCAGGAATTCGGCCTGATCCTCTTCGTCTATACTATCGGTATTCAGGTCGGGCCAGGCTTTTTCGCCTCCCTGCGGGTTTCCGGATTACGCCTCAATCTGTTTGCTCTCGGCATCGTCGTAATGGGCGGGCTGGTCACCGCTATCCTGCATAAACTCTTCGCAATTCCGCTGCCCGTGGTGCTGGGCATTTTCTCCGGGGCCGTGACTAACACGCCCGCGCTGGGTGCGGGCCAGCAAATCCTGCGCGATTTAGGTATCGAACCCGGCATTGTCGACCAGATGGGGATGAGCTACGCCATGGCTTATCCGTTCGGGATTTGCGGCATACTGCTCTCCATGTGGCTGGTGCGGGTGCTCTTTCGCATTAACGTCGACAAAGAGGCGAAGGACCACGAAACCACGCTCACCAACGGCCATATGCCGATCAAAACCATCAACATCCGCGTCGATAACCCCAATCTGAACAACATGGCGATTCAGGACGTGCCGATCCTGAACAGCGCCAATATCATCTGCTCGCGCCTTAAACGTGACGAGATGCTGATGGTGCCCGCGCCTGGCACCATTATTCAGCAAGGCGATCTGCTGCACCTGGTCGGCCAGCCCGGGGATTTAAACAACGCGCGACTGGTGATTGGTCAGGAAGTGGATACTTCGCTCTCCACCCGCGGCACCGATATGCGCGTGGAGCGTGTGGTGGTAACTAACGAGCACGTTCTGGGCAAGAAAATACGCGATCTACAGGTTAAAGAGTGTTATGACGTGGTCATCTCCCGACTTAACCGCGCGGGTGTCGAGCTGGTCGCCAGCCCGGAGGCCAGCCTGCAGTTCGGCGATATTCTCAACCTGGTCGGGCGTCCGTCATCCATTGACGCCGTGGCGGATATGGTCGGTAACGCCCAGCAAAAACTGCAGCAGGTACAGATGCTGCCGGTGTTTATCGGTATCGGGCTGGGCGTGCTGCTTGGCTCCATCCCGGTCTATGTGCCGGGGTTCCCGGTGGCCCTCAAGCTGGGCCTGGCGGGCGGGCCGCTGATTATGGCGCTGATCCTCGGTCGAATCGGCTGTGTTGGTAAGCTCTACTGGTTTATGCCACCGAGCGCCAACCTGGCGCTGCGCGAGCTGGGGATTGTGCTGTTTCTGGCGGTCGTAGGTCTAAAATCCGGTGGCGATTTTGTCGATACCCTGGTCAGAGGGGAAGGGATGAGCTGGGTCGGCTATGGCATCTTCATCACCGCGATCCCGCTGCTGACGGTCGGCATACTGGCGCGGATGTTCGCTAAAATGAACTATCTGACCCTCTGCGGCATGCTGGCGGGGTCGATGACGGATCCCCCGGCGCTGGCCTTTGCCAATAACCTGCATGCCACCAGCGGCGCGGCGGCGCTGTCGTACGCCACGGTCTATCCGCTGGTCATGTTCCTGCGCATCATCACTCCGCAGCTACTGGCGGTGCTGTTCTGGGGAATGAGCTAGCAGGTCGTCCGGATGGATGCGCCGCAGATGGTAGTCCACCTGGTAATCACTGGTATTACGAAACATCACGGAATAATTGAGGAACTCGCCGCTGTCGCTGTAGGAGAGAGAGGTAATGCGCAGCAGCGGCGTCTGTTCCGGCAGGTTCATGTAACCAGCGAGTTGTTTATCGGCCAGCACCGGCGTCAGGCTCTCGTAGTTGCCGCTGATTGTAATTCCGCACTCCTTCTCGATGTAATCAAACTTTGACCCTTCCAGATGCGCCAGCGAGAGGTTGCGAAACAGCTTCACGGGCATAAAGCTGTCCTCCAACATCAGCGGTTTTCCGTCCACGTAGCGCACCCGGCGGGAAAAGTAGATCCGCTCATCCACCTGGATCCGCAGCTGGCTGGCGATGGCGGGCGGGGCGGGCATCACTTCAAACTGCAGCACCTTGCTCTGCACCTCTTTGCCTTGCTGACGCAGTACCTCCACCAGCCCGGTCAGGTTGGTGGTTTCATGGTGCACATCTTTGCGTGCCACAAACGTCCCACTGCCGTGCCGCCGCTCCACCAGCCCCCAGCTCACCAGCAGATCCAGTGCCTTGCGAATGGTCATGCGCGCCACGCCAAACTCCTGCGCCAGCGCTTTCTCACCCGGAATGGGGCTGCCGATGTTGTAGTCCGATGAATTCAGCCGTAGCCGTAATCGATCGGCAATGGATTTGTAGATCACCAGTAGACCTCTCTGCCCGTATCAGGGCGTGGATTGCATCCTGACATGTCCATATTTACAGCGAAAAGTAGACCTGATTGGTCAAAATAAAACCATGAATGCGATCACGAATCGCAGCGGCACGCCATGTTCGCGCATCAGTAAGTTCTTATGCTCACCTCAGGCCAGCACAAAACCATAAAGGCCTCTCTCCCCTACAGGTTGTTACGTGAGGATTTAAAAATGCTCAGTCAAATACAACGTTTTGGTGGTGCCATGTTTACCCCGGTGTTGCTGTTTCCCTTTGCCGGGATCGTGGTGGGAATCGCCATCATGCTTCGCAACCCGCTTTTCGTGGGCGAAGCCTTAACGGCTCCTGATAATCTGTTCGCGCAGATCGTGCACATCATTGAAGAGGGCGGCTGGGCGGTGTTCCGCAATATGCCGCTGATTTTTGCCGTTGGCTTACCGATTGGTCTGGCGAAACAGGCGCAGGGCCGCGCCTGTCTGGCGGTGCTGATAAGCTTCCTGACCTGGAACTACTTCATCAACGCGATGGGGATGACCTGGGGCCACTTCTTTGGCGTCGACTTTTCCGCCGAACCGACGGCGGGAAGCGGGCTGGCGATGATTGCCGGGATCAAAACCCTTGATACCAGCATTATTGGGGCGATTGCGATTTCAGGTATTGTCACTGCGATCCATAACCGTTTTTTCGAGAAACCGCTGCCGGTTTTCCTGGGCATTTTCCAGGGCACCTCGTTTGTGGTGATAATCGCGTTTTTCGTCATGATCCCCTGCGCCTGGCTCACGCTGCTGGGCTGGCCGAAAGTGCAGATGGGCATTGAGTCCCTGCAGGCGTTCTTACGCACCGCCGGTGCGCTTGGGGTATGGGTATATACCTTCCTGGAACGCATTCTGATCCCAACCGGGCTGCACCACTTCGTCTACGGTCCGTTTATCTTTGGCCCGGCCGCTGTTGAGGGTGGGATTCAGGTCTACTGGGCGCAGCATCTTCAGGCGTTCAGCCAGAGCACGCTGCCGCTGAAAACCCTGTTCCCGGAAGGCGGTTTCGCGCTGCACGGCAATTCAAAAGTGTTTGGCTCGGTCGGGATTGCGCTGGCGATCTGGTACACCGCATCAGCGGAAAATCGCGTCAAGGTCGCGGGCCTGCTGATCCCGGCCACGCTTACCGCTGTGCTGGTGGGCATTACCGAGCCACTGGAGTTTACTTTCCTGTTTATCTCGCCGCTGCTGTTTGTCATTCACGCGGTACTGGCGGCCACCATGGCGACGGTGATGTACACCTTTGGCGTGGTGGGCAACATGGGCGGTGGTCTGCTGGATCAGTTCCTGCCGCAAAACTGGATCCCCATGTTCCATAACCACGCTTCAACGGTATTCACCCAGATTGGCATCGGCGTCTGCTTCACCGGCCTTTACTTCGTGGTCTTCAAAACGCTGATTGAGCGTCTGAACCTCAAAACGCCGGGCCGTGAAGAGAGTGAAATCAAACTCTACAGCAAGGCGGACTATAAGGCGGCGCGCGGACAAACCACCGCCCCGGCTGCCGCCAGCCAGCAGGTCGGGCAAGCCGCCGGATTCCTGCAGGCGCTGGGCGGCGCGGCCAACATCGAAAGCATCAACAACTGCGCTACCCGCTTGCGTATCACGCTGGTCGACATGGCGCAAACCCAAAGCGATGAGGTCTTCAAAGCCCTGGGTGCACATGGCGTGGTGCGACGCGGCAACGGCATACAGGTGATCGTTGGCCTGCACGTTCCCCAGGTGCGCGACCAGCTGGAATCGCTGATGAAAACCCCTTTAACGAATGAACAAACCACCCTGACAGAGGCTATATCATGAAAAAATTCTCAGTTGTCATTGCAGGCGGCGGCAGCACCTTTACGCCTGGTATCGTCCTGATGCTGTTAGCCAACCGTGACCGTTTCCCGCTGCGAGCCCTGAAGTTCTATGACAACGACGGCGCACGTCAGGAGACTATCGCCGAGGCGTGCAAAATTATCCTTAAGGAACAGGCACCGGAGATTGAGTTTAGCTACACCACCGATCCAAAAGCGGCGTTTACCGATGTGGATTTCGTGATGGCGCATATTCGTGTGGGCAAATACCCGATGCGTGAAAAAGATGAAAAAATCCCGCTGCGTCACGGCGTGCTGGGGCAGGAAACCTGCGGCCCGGGTGGGATCTCTTACGGCATGCGCTCCATCGGCGGCGTGCTGGAACTGGTGGATTACATGGAGCAGTACTCACCGAATGCGTGGATGCTGAACTACTCCAACCCGGCGGCGATTGTGGCGGAAGCGACCCGTCGCCTGCGGCCGAATGCCAGGATTCTTAACATCTGCGATATGCCGATCGGCATAGAAGGGCGCATGGCGCAGATTGTCGGCCTGAAAGACCGCAAGGAGATGCGCGTGCGCTACTACGGTCTGAACCACTTCGGCTGGTGGACATCAATTGAAGATCTGAACGGTAACGATCTGATGCCGAAACTGCGCGAATATGTGGCGAAACACGGCTATGTACCGCCTTCTGACAATGCTCATACCGAAGCGAGCTGGAACGATACCTTCGCCAAAGCCAAAGACGTGCAGGCGCTGGATCCGGACACCATGCCAAACACCTATCTGAAGTATTACCTGTTCCCGGACTATGTGGTCGCGCACTCAAATCCTGAACGGACCCGTGCTAATGAAGTCATGGATCACCGTGAGAAGCACGTGTTCAGTTCGTGTCGGGCGATTATTGAAGCCGGAAAATCTTCTGCCGGTGAGCTGGAGATTGACGAACATGCGTCGTACATCGTCGATCTGGCAACCGCGATTGCCTTCAACACCCAGGAGCGGATGCTGCTGATTGTGCCAAACAACGGGGCCATTCATAACTTTGATGCCGACGCGATGGTGGAAATTCCGTGTCTGGTGGGCCATAACGGGCCGGAGCCGCTCACCGTGGGCGATATCCCTCACTTCCAGAAAGGGCTGATGAGCCAGCAGGTGGCGGTGGAAAAACTGGTGGTGGATGCCTGGGAGCAACGCTCGTACCAGAAACTCTGGCAGGCGATCACCCTGTCGAAAACCGTACCAAGCGCGTCTGTTGCCAAAGCCATTCTGGATGATCTGATCGAGGCCAATAAGGATTACTGGCCAGAGCTACATTAACCCTCCTGACCGGCATCGCCTGATGCCGGTTTCCTTGTCCTGGCCGATTTACGCTATGCTGAAGCCTGCCTGCAGCATGACAAGGAGCCTTCATGAAAATTTCCCGCCTCGGTGAAGCCCCGGACTACCGCTTCTCGCTGGCCAATGAACGAACATTTCTGGCGTGGATCCGTACCGCGCTGGGCTTTCTGGCCGCCGGTGTCGGTCTCGATCAGCTCGCGCCTGATTTCGCCACGCCGTTGATTCGTGAAGTGCTGGCGCTGCTGCTGTGCCTGTTTGCGGGCGTACTGGCGATTTACGGCTATCTGCGCTGGCTGCGTAACGAAAAGGCGATGCGCCTGAAGCAGGATCTGCCCTATACGCGCGGGTTGCTGATTATCAGTGCGATTTTGCTGACGGTGGCGGGCGTGGTGATGGTACTGGTGTTCTATGGCGGATAGCCGCAAAGCGCGACGCGAAGCGGACCCCGGCCTGCAGCCGGAGCGGACGTCGCTGGCGTGGCTGCGTACGCTGCTGGGGTATGGCGCGCTGATTGCCCTGGCGATTAAGCACAACTGGCACCGCACGGGAGTGCCCTTCTGGATCTCACTGGTTGTGCTGGCGATGGTGGCCATCATTTTATGGCGCTATACCCGCAGCCGTAACGTGATGGACGTGGCGCAGGACGATTTTGTGCAGCCGAAGGCGGTGCGGGATAAGTTCCTGATTGCGTTGGCTGTACTGTCTCTGTCTTTACTCTTTGCAATTACACACATTCAGCAAATTGTGAGCTTATAAGCCCGGTGGCGGCTGCGCCTTACCGGGCCTACGGTTAACGGCCTTTTGCTAAATACTTCGCCATCTCATCTTCCGGCACCATGCCGCCGCCGGTCGCCCACACCAGATGGGTGACGTTGGCATCAGCCTGAACACGCAGCGGCCCGGCCATGCCCGCCAGCGCCGATGGCTCCAGACGGATCCCTTCCTCCTGCGCCAGCCAGCCGAGCATGTCGTACATGCTTTGATCGGACAGGGTATAGAACCCGTCGAGCAGACGTTCCATCGCGCGGCCCACAAAGCCTGACGCGCGTCCTACCGCCAGCCCGTCTGCCGCCGTCACGTTGTCGATACCCAACTCCTGCACGGCAATCTCATCGTGCAGGCCGGTATAAACCCCCAGCAGCATGCATGGGGAGTGCGTTGGCTCGGCAAAGAAGCAGTGGACGTTGTCGCCAAACGCCAGCTTCAGACCAAATGCCACGCCGCCAGGACCACCGCCGACGCCGCACGGCAGGTAGACATACAGCGGATGCTCTGCATCCACCACGCGGCCCCGTTCGGCAAACTGCGCCTTCAGGCGCTCACCAGCAACCGCATAGCCCAGGAACAGGGTGCGGGAGTTTTCATCGTCGATAAAGAAGCAGTTCGGGTCGCTTTCCGCCGCTTTTCGTCCTTGTTCCACCGCCACGCCGTAATCCTGCTCATATTCCACAACGGTGACGCCATGGCTGCGCAGTTTGGCTTTCTTCCACTCGCGGGCGTCGGCGGACATATGCACCGTCACCTTAAAGCCAATGCGTGCGCTCATGATGCCGATGGACATCCCCAGGTTGCCGGTTGAACCCACCGCAATACTGTACTGGCTAAAGAAGTCTTTAAAGCGCGGTTCCAGCAGGATGCTGTAGTTGTCTTCCGTGCTCAGTAATCCGGCCTCCAGCGCCAGCTTTTCTGCGTGGGTCAGTACCTCATAGATGCCGCCGCGCGCTTTAATCGAGCCGGAGATGGGCAGATGGCTGTCTTTTTTCAACAGCAGCGTGCCGGGAATGGCCTTGCCAGATTCCTTCTCCAGCCGTTTTTTCATTGCCGGAATAGCAACCAGCTCAGACTCGATAATCCCGCCCGTTGCCGCGGTTTCCGGGAAGGCTTTCGCCAGATACGGCGCGAAGCGGTTGAGGCGCGCACGCGCGTCATCCACGTCGGCTTTGGTCAGCCCGACGTAAGGCAACCCTTCGGCAAGCGAGGTGGTGCGCGGGTTAAGCCAGGTGGTCTCTTTCAGGGCAATCAGATCCTCAACCAGAGGAAACTGTGCGGTTAAAGCAGTGATAGTTGCGTTTTCCATAATACGTCTCGTCGTGCTCAGATAATGAAAGAAAGCAGGAATGTGCCGCCAAGTGCAAGCACCGAGGCGATAAACGTCGCCGTCGTATAGTATTTGAAGGTCTCATTAAGGGTCGCGCCGCAGTATTGCTTTACCAGCCAGAAGAGCGAATCGGTCACGATCGTGCAGCCAATAGCGCCGGAACCGATGGCAATCGTGATGATCTCCGGGCTTACGTTCGGGTAGAGCGGCAGCATCGGCGCTACTATCGCCGTCGCACCCATCATCGCGACCGTAGCGGAGCCTACAGCGGCATGCAGCACCAGCGCCACCAGCCAGGCGAGCAGGATCGGATGCATGTGCAGGTTCGAGAGAATATGTGCCAGCGAATCTGCCAGCCCGCTGGTTTTGAGAATAGCGTTGAACGCGCCACCGGCACCAATAATCAACAATATGTTCGCGATAGAGCCAAAGCCGTGCTCCGTATGGGTCAGCATTGCGCCCATACCCATATGCTGGCGGATCCCCAGCAGGTAGTAGGCGACAAATACAGCGATAAACATTGCGGTGATCGGGTTGCCGATAAACTCCAGCAGGGTATACAGCGTGCCTTCCTTCGCCATATTGAGCTCAGCGAGGGTCTTCACCAGCATCAGAACAATCGGCAGCAGCACCGTAAACAGCGTTGCACCCAGCGACGGCAGGGTTTGCTCCTCCCGCACCTTCAGGTCGGAAAATTCTGCCGGAACCGGTTTATATGGCAGACGGTTGCCGAGCAGTTTCAGGAACAGCGGGCCACCGACCAGAGATGCCACCAGACCCACCAGCAGACCGTAGACAATCACCGTCCCGACGTCCGCACCTAATTTGTTGGTGACAAACAGCGCAGCCGGATGCGGCGGTACCACGCAGTGCACCGCGATCAGTGCGGTACAGAGCGGAATGGCAAGCTTAAGCAGCGATGTATTCGTCTTTTTGGCGATGGAAAACGCCAGCGGGATCAGCAGTACCACGCCCACTTCCACGAACAGCGTAATACCGCAGATAAGACCCACCAGCACCATAATGACGTCCGCTGACAGCCAGCGGCAGCGCTGTAGCGTGATCCCGATGCGCTCCGCCGCACCGGAGACTTCCATCATCTTACCCAGAATGGTACCCAGGCCGATGACGGCTGCCAGGAAGCCCAGCGTACCGCCAATCCCGCTTTCAATGGCGTTCACCATATCCAGCGGGCTCATCCCCATCATAGCGCCGACGAAAAAGCTCGCCAGCAGCAGTGCGAGGAACGGGTGAAACTTCAGTTTTACGATGGTTAAAACAATCAACACAATGCTGACAAGCAGCGTTACCACAACCCAGACCGGCGATCCCATATCTCACCTCACCCTTATGTCATCTGTGGGTATTGGACGAAAAAACGGCATGAGCTGACAAACGATAAAAATTGCCGTTCAGATGAGCCAGATTGGATCAACTGAGTGACTGAACTCAAAAAAGCGCACTTATTTCGCTGTTGGTTCACATAAATTCATGCCTGGGCGGTATGCTGAGCGCAGAAATAACGTGTGAGAATTGTGATGACCGATGCGAATGAAGGCAGAAACCGGCTGCTAAATGGCTGGCAACTGTCAAAAATGTACACTTTTGAAGTGGCTGCCCGGCATGAATCCTTCGCGCTGGCGGCGGCGGAACTGTCGCTCAGCCCTAGCGCGGTGAGCCACCGCATCAACCTGCTGGAAGAGGAGCTGGGCATTCAGCTGTTTGTCCGCTCGCACCGTAAAGTTGAACTGACGCAGGAGGGAAAGCGCGTTTACTGGACCCTAAAATCATCCCTCGACACCCTGAATCAGGAGATCCTGGATATTAAAAACCAGGCGCTGTCCGGTACGCTGACGGTGTATTCCCGGCCGTCAATCGCCCAGTGCTGGCTTGTCCCCATGCTGGGGGATTTTACCCGCCGTTATCCGTCGATATCTCTCACCATTCTCACCGGCAATGAGTTCATCAATATGCAGCGAACCGGCATCGATCTGGCCATCTATTTCGACGATACGCCGCCAAACTACCTTTCTCATCACTTCTTGATGGACGAGGAGATTTTGCCCGTCTGCTCGCCCGCGTACGCCCGCGAGCATGCGCTGTTGAAAAATCCCGATAACCTCAGCCACTGCACGTTACTGCACGACCGTCAGGCCTGGAGCAATGATTCCGGTACGGATGAGTGGCTCAGCTGGGCGCAGCATTTTGCGATGAATATGCCGTCATCATCGGGTATTGGCTTCGATCGTTCAGATTTAGCGATAGTTGCAGCCATGAATCATGTGGGCGTGGCGATGGGGAGAAAGCGGTTGGTGCAAAAGCGCCTTGAGCGGGGCGAGCTTATCGCCCCGTTTGGCAACAAGACCCTCAAATGCCATCAGCACTATTACATCTCAACGCTTCCCGGCCGTCAGTGGCCGAAAATTGACGCCTTTATTGGCTGGCTAAGAGAACTGGCAGGCTGAAGAATTATTACGCTTTGACGCTACACCAAATGCGAGAAAGCGTGCTAAATACAGGTAATCCTTTTGATTTATCCAGGGTAAAACGTGTTAAAGCCTCTTATTGCGACCGCGTTGCTTCTCTCTTCCGGCTGGGCGATAGCCGCCGAGCCGCCACTGACGGCTGCGCTTTATGCACAAAAGCTGGGCGTGGGTATGGACGTGGACTGGGCGCGCACCGAGCGCGGCATACGCGAATTCGACCCGCTGGTGGTCCGCGATTTTCGCGCGAAAGGTATCAGCCACGTGCGTATTCGCGTGGCCGATGAGCCGACCGAAGCGCGGCTGATCCATCTGCGTAAGCTGGTGGAAGCCTGCGAGCAGTACGGCGTGATCCCGATTATCGCGTATCAGGCGGACAACTATAAAAACGATCCGAAAGCGGATAACGAAAAAGAGGTCACCGACTGGTGGATTGCCGTGGCGCACTATTTTGGCAAGCGTTCGCCGCTGCTGGGCTTTGACCTGATCTATGAGCCGGCAGACAAGCTCAACCACAACGCGGCCTCGCTCAACCGGGTGTATGAGAAAACTATCAAGGTCATTCACAGCATTGATGCGGACCGGATGATCTTCATCGCCCCCCGCCTGCGTGCGGCACCCGAAGATCTCACCAGCCTGAAGCTGCCTGCGCACAGCCAAAACTTCCTGCTGGCGGAGTGGCATATCTTCCCGTGGGGGCCGCTGAAAAATAACGGCAAATACCCGTGGACCTCCGGTACGGCGGCGGAGAAAGCGGCGATTCACAATCGCATTACGACGGCGCTGCACTGGCAGCAAAAAACCGGACACGTCAGCTGGGTCGGGGGCTGGGGCGTGGGGGAGTCAAACCGCGTTACACCCACCGCGTCGCAAATGGCTTTCGCGACCTTTATGGCGTGCGAGCTGCAAAAGGCGAACATTCCCTATGCGATTAACGCCGATTTCCAGTTTTATGACGGAGAAGAGGGGGCCTGGCGGCCAGCGCCAGAGCCGCTGCTGGAGGCGATGATTGCCCCGGTATGTGAAAAGCCCGGCGAGAAGCCGGGCCATCATGCGGTTAAACAGGCTGCTCGTGATGCGGAACACGCGACGCCAGCGGCAGCCAGCACAGTAAAATCAGCAGCCCCATCAGCGTCATCAGCAAACCCAAACTAGCCTGCCCGGTTTGCGGCATCATGGCGGAGAGCCAGGCCAGCGCGCCGGAGCCAATATTCTGTAAACCGCCCACCAGCGCACCCGCCGTACCCGCGAGGAACGGGAACGGCTCCATGGCGCCGCTGGTGGCAAGCGGGAACAGCATCCCCGCACCGAAGAAGAACAGCGCCGCCGGGATCAGCAGCGTCCAGACAGTCATCACGCCAAACAGACCCGGGATCCACATCATCAGGCCAGCCAGCAGGCAGCTGATTACGGACTGCCACATCAGCGTCGAGAAACGTTTGTTCTGACGTCCGGCGAACCATGCGCCAAAGAACGCCGCCGGGATCGGCAGAATAAACAGAATGCTCACCACCATACTGCTCAGGCCAAGCCCTGCACCCAGCAGCACGCCGGAGCAGGCTTCAAATACCGCGATACCCGCCAGACCGCCGATCAGCATCAGCAGGTAACAGGTAAAGGCTCCGTTGCCGAACAGCGTTCTGTAACTGGCGATAAGCTTCGTGCGCGGTGCGTCCTGCGGGCGGGTTTCCGGCATCCAGCGCGCCATGCTGAAGGTGACAATCACGCACAGCACCAGCAGGAAGGCATAGCAGGCGCGCCAGGACCACATCGTATCCAGCAGGCCGCCAATCAGCGGTGCCAGCAGCGGGCTGACCAGAATACCCATATTCAGCAGGCTATTGGCGTGACGCAGCTGCGTGCCCTGGTACATATCACGCGGTAAGGTACGCGCCATCACCCCGCCAACGCCGGTGCCAACCCCCTGCAGCGCGCTGGCGGCAATCAGTACGGTCAGGCTATGTGTGGTAATGGCGATCACCGTCGCGACCATGAAAATACACATGCCTGTCAGAATGACCGGACGGCGGCCAATGCGATCGGACAGCGGCCCGTAGAATAACTGCGAAACGCCATAGGTGAGCAGGTAGGCGGCCATCACGCTTTGTACCGCGCCCTCACGGACGTTGAGTTCCTTTGCCATGTCGGCAATCGCCGGGATGTAGATGGTTTGCGCCATCTGACCGACGGCCACCAGTAACACCAGCATCAACAATAAGTTAACGTTCCTTTGTTTTTTCATGTCGCTGAATACTTTTGCCAAAAGAGAAAAATGAAGAATAAGTGACTACGCATTCCCATAAATGCGCGAGGAATCTACCACAATGAGATGACAAATTAAGCATTGTCATGATGAATGCAGAAGGGGGGTAAGGCAGGTTTTGTAAACAAGATTGGCAACAAATGTTGCCAGTGAATCACGCCAGGCGCAGCAGGATCGCCCCGCCCGCAATACCCAGCGCGGCTGCGATACGCAGTCCGGCAACCTTTTCTTTTAAAAGCACAAATGCGATCAACGCGCCGAAGAGAATCGACGTTTCTCGCAGCGCAGCGACAACCGCCAGCGGCGCCTGCGTCATTGCCCATAAGGCCAGGCCATACGAGCCCATGGTGCCAACCCCGCCGAGCAATCCCTTTTTCCAGTGCAATCGCAGGTAGCTGGAGGCTTCGCGGCGTCGCGCTACCATTGCCCAGCACAGCAGGCAGAAGCCGTTCATAAAGAAGGTCCACAGCGTATAGCCCAGAGCGGTATCCGATAAACGTACGCCCGTTCCGTCCACCAGCGTATAGCCGGCGATAAAGCAGGCGTTCAGCAGTGCCAGCCAGATCCCCTTTCGTGACTGCAGCCGGCCATTCATCGCCATTGCCAGAATCGACAGGCAGATCACCCCGATGCCCGCCCAGGCGAGCCAGGAGAGGCTATCCCCGAGCACCAGCACGCTGATCAGCGCCACCAGCAGTGGGGCTGTCCCGCGCATCAGCGGATAGGTCTGGCTCATGTCTGAGACCTGATACGTCTTCGCCACCAGTACCGTATACACCACCTGCAGCGCGCAGGAGACCACTAAAAAGAGCCAGCTGGCTGGCGACGGTTGCGGGGAAAAAGGCAGTAAAACCAGAGCAATGAGTGTGGCGGAGCCGCTAACGCTGATCGCCGAGTAGAGCTTATCCGTTCCGGCTTTGACGATGGCGTTCCAGCTGGCGTGCAGCAGCGCGGCAAACAGCAAAATACAGAAAACGGTGATGGTCATGGCGTCTCTGGCGGTGAATTGTCATTCAACTGTAACATTCACGACCTCATGCCGCCAGCCAGCTACACCGCGCAAAAAAGACGGTGAGTGACCCGTGGTTCATCTGACACCAGGCTGAAGCCCGCACGACGGTAGAACCCGCAGGCCGTATCCGGTGCATGGGTATTGAGGAAATCAAACCAGATGCTGGCATCGGCCATCACCACCGTTAACAGCTGTTTACCAATCCCCAGACCGCGGCACTTCTCGCTGACATAAAGATGGCGAATACGTCCGGCACGCGGTTGCTGGCTGAAGGGATCGCGGTTAAGGCCGCAGACGCCCACCAGCTTGCCGTTTAAAAAGGCACCCAGCAGCTTTTCACCCGGCGCGTTAAAGCGGTTTTCACCGCGCAGCCAGTTCTCTTCCAGCCTGCGCAGCATATTGAAATTCGCCGCGATGCTCTCGGCTTTCAGCGCGATGTACCCGGGCTCTTCTGGCGTAATGGGTTCAATTAACAAACGCGACATAGCATTCCCTCGTTATTAAAGAGGGGCGGTTGCCCGCCCCTCTCAGGTGCGACTTGAACCTGAATCACCGAAGGTATTTCAGGACAGCATCAAGCAGTTGCAGTACAGCAACAATGAGTTTGAGGATAAGAATCACCATATCCACTACGCTCATACGCGTCTCCTTTTGGTAAAAAGGAGCACGATGCTGGCGTACCTTTCCGCCGCCTGTTGCCAGCACCTGGATTGACGTAACACAGTGTGCTCACTTCAGGGGTTAAGGCACTGACGGCACCACCCGTTTCAGCCAGGACTTCGTTGCGCCGGTAGAACTGCGGCCCCCTCGCTCACTGCGAACATCCTCATTATAGATAAATACTGTATGCATGAACAGTATTTTGTGGACAAAATTCGAAACCCGTTCCATACTCAAAAACGTCAAAATCCGTGCCGGAATTGCGCGTTCGTCTTCGATCGCGTATACTTCGTGCGTTGACGTAACACAGTGTGTTCTGCGGCGACCAACCGCAAAACCCTGATAAAAACCTCGCTCCGGCGGGGTTTTTTGTTTTCTGCTTTCTGTACAGAACGGGATGCCAGTTGACTTATTGGCAACGACTGCTATTGTTGCCATAATGGCAACGGACGCGGCAGGCATGCAGTATGCATTTAATCTCGATGAAGGCAATTTTGGATGCGGTTATCCAGTTTCCGCAGCACAGGGAAGAACTCCTCGTTTTGGGACGCACTCTTGAAAAGAGTCATTGCCCAACACCTGCTGCGTTAAAAAAACTATTTCCGACACTGGATAACTTCAAGTATCTGGATAAGCATTATGTTATTGATATTGCGAACAACAATCTTAGGGTAGTGGCTCTCATATTCTTTGAAAGCCAAAAGTTTTATGTGCGCCATGTTTTTACTCATAAGGAATATGACCGTTTTACGGAAAAACATCGCACTAAGGGGAAGAAATGATGACCGTCGCTGATGCAATGAAAGCTACGCATGCCCTTGTTGAGGCCGTTCCTCTATTGGGTGAGCAGCCGAGCGAGAAAGATTATAACGATGCACTGGAGCTGGTTGAGTATCTGCTTATTAACGAACCTAATAGCCCATTGCTGGATATCGTGTGCGCCAGAATCAGCCGTTACGAAGCCAATCGGCCAGAGATCGTCGCGTTACGCAAGGAGATGGAATTCGTTCCTGTCGGTATCGCGGTTTTAAGAACCTTGATGGATCAGTATAAACTGACAACATCTGATTTTCAGGATGAAATTGGTAGTAAATCAATGGTTTCAAGGGTTCTGAATGGTCAGCGACAGCTTACTCTGAACCATATTAAAAAGCTGGCGTCCAGATTTGGTGTTTCACCAGCATTATTTATTGAATGAGGCAAAACGGCTTTTTTGCTTTCATCACCCAACAAACGAAACGTGATCCCTGACGCATTTTTGCGCAGATGAAAATATTTCCATTGTCACGCCCGAAAACCTGTGTTTGTATAAATTCAATCAATGATTCCAAACACAGGTCCCCCATGACTGCATCCATGAACACCGCGACCCTACTAAAAACTGCGCAACCAGCCGCAGTGGTCGTCGTGCGTGTGGTGGTGGTCGTCGGCAATGCGCCGTAGGGACTGGATCAACACACGAATCCAAAACCCCGCCGGCGCAAACCGGGCGGGGTTTTTCGTTTAAGAGCCTCCCCGGAAAGTCGGCCCAGAAGAAAAGGACTGGAGCATGGCAAGTTCGGGCACAACATCCACCAAGACGCGTTTTACCGGCGCGCAGCTGATCGTTCACTTACTGGAACGACAGGGCATTACCACGGTTGCGGGCATCCCGGGCGGTACGGTACTGCCGTTGTACGATGCATTAAGCCAAAGCACGCAGATCCGCCACGTGCTGGCGCGTCACGAGCAGGGCGCGGGGTTTATCGCTCAGGGCATGGCGCGTACGCAGGGTAAACCGGCAGTCTGTATGGCCTGTAGCGGTCCGGGGGCGACCAACCTGGTGACCGCCATCGCCGACGCGCGTCTCGATTCCATTCCGCTGATTTGCATTACCGGCCAGGTGCCGTCCTCAATGATCGGTACCGATGCGTTCCAGGAAGTGGATACCTACGGTATTTCTATCCCCATCACCAAACATAACTATTTAGTTCGCGACATCGCCGAGCTTCCTCAGGTTATCAGCGATGCGTTCCGCATTGCGCAGTCCGGTCGTCCAGGCCCGGTGTGGATAGACATTCCTAAGGATGTCCAGACCGCAGAAATTGAGATCGACGTGCTGCCGGAGCCGGGCGAGCGGGCGCCCGCGCCAGAATTCAGCGCTGAGAGCGTGCGCGACGCCGCGGCCATGATCAACGCCGCTAAACGTCCGGTGCTCTATCTGGGCGGCGGGGCAATCAACGCCGCAGATGAAATCCGTCAGTTCGCTGAAAAAGCCAACCTGCCCACCACCATGACCCTGATGGCGCTCGGTATGCTGCCTAAAGCGCATCTGCTGTCATTAGGAATGCTGGGCATGCACGGCGCGCGCAGCACCAATTACATCCTGCAAGAGGCGGATTTGCTGATTGTGATGGGCGCACGTTTTGATGACCGGGCGATTGGTAAAACCGAGCAGTTCTGCCCGAACGCAAAAATTATTCACGTGGATATCGACCGCGCCGAGCTGGGTAAAATCAAACAGCCGCACGTGGCGATTCAGGGGGACGTGGCCGACGTGCTGGCGCAGCTGATCCCGCAGACGGACGCAACTGACCGCGCAGACTGGCGTCAGATGGTGGCGGATCTGCAACGCGAGTTCCCGGGTGCGATCCCAACCGAAGGCGACCCGCTGAGCCACTACGGGCTGATTAACGCCGTGGCCGCCTGCGTGGACGACAGCGCAATCATCACCACCGACGTGGGCCAGCACCAGATGTGGACCGCCCAGGCCTATCCGTTGAACCGTCCGCGTCAGTGGCTGACCTCCGGCGGCCTGGGAACCATGGGCTTTGGTCTGCCTGCGGCAGTTGGGGCGGCGCTGGCGAACCCGGACCGCAAGGTGATCTGCTTCTCCGGTGACGGCAGCCTGATGATGAACATTCAGGAGATGGCCACCGCGGCTGAAAATCAGTTAGACGTTAAAATCATCCTGATGAACAACGAGGCGCTGGGGCTGGTACACCAGCAGCAGAGCCTGTTCTACAAGCAGGGGGTGTTTGCGGCGACCTATCCGGGGATGATTAACTTTATGCAAATTGCCGCCGGTTTTGGCCTCTATACCTGCGATCTGAACGCAGAAGAAGACGCCCACGCAGCGCTGCAGGCGGCGATCTCTCGCCCGGGCCCGGCGCTGATCCACGTCCGTATCGACCCTGAACAAAAAGTGTATCCGATGGTGCCGCCGGGTGCGGCAAATACTGAGATGGTGGGGGAATAAGCCATGCAGAAACAACATGAAAACGTCATTCTGGAACTCACCGTCCGCAACCACCCTGGCGTCATGACCCACGTCTGCGGGCTGTTTGCCCGCCGGGCGTTTAACGTGGAAGGCATTCTTTGTCTGCCAATTCAGGGCAGTGAGCACAGCCGCATCTGGCTACTGGTCAACGATGACCAGCGTCTGGAGCAGATGATGGCCCAGATCGACAAGCTGGAAGACGTCACCAGAGTGGCGCGCAACCAGTCCGACCCCACCATGTTTAACAAAATTGCGGTGTTCTTCGAATAGATCGCTTAAGGTAAGCGTCTTTCGCTCTTGTAGGCCGGATAAGCGCAGCGCCATCCGGCGTTTTCAGACCGCAGGAACAGACATGACCACCATCGCTCTCATCGACGACCACCTTATCGTCCGCTCCGGCTTTGCCCAGCTTCTCAACCTCGAACCGGATTTTCAGGTAGTGGCCGAGTTCGGTTCCGGGCGCGAGGCGCTGGCGGGCCTGCCGGGGCGTGGGGTACAGGTCTGTATCTGCGATATCTCCATGCCGGATCTCTCCGGGCTGGAGCTGCTGAGCCAGTTACCGAAAGGGATGGCGATTATCATGCTCTCGGTTCACGATAGCCCGGCGCTGGTGGAGCAGGCGCTCAACGCCGGCGCGCGTGGGTTCCTGTCAAAACGCTGCAGCCCGGATGAGCTGATCGCCGCGGTGCGCACCGTCGCGACGGGCGGCTGCTACCTGACGCCGGACATCGCCCTCAAGCTGGCCGCCGGACGTCAGGATCCGCTTACCCGGCGTGAGCGTCAGGTGGCAGAAAAACTCGCTCAGGGGATGGCGGTGAAAGAGATTGCCGCCGAACTCGGTTTGTCGCCCAAAACCGTGCACGTTCACCGCGCCAACCTGATGGAAAAACTCGGTGTCAGTAATGACGTCGAGCTGGCGCGCCGCATGTTCGATAGCTGGCAATGAACCCGCTGATTTCGCGGCTGATCGCCGTTGTTGCCAGCTTTTTTATCTTCTCCGCCGCCTGGTTCTGCCTGTGGAGCATCAGCCTGCACCTGGTGGAGCGCCCGGCGCTGGCGGTGCTGCTGTTTCCCTTTGGCCTGCGTCTGGGGCTGATGTTGCAATGCCCGCGCGGCTACTGGCCGGTTTTGTTGGGCGCAGAGTGGCTGATGCTGATCTGGTTGTCGCAGGAAGTCGCCCTCGCGCATCTGCCCTTATTGATGACCGGAAGCCTGCTCACGCTCCTCCCGGTTGCGTTGATTTCCCGCTATCGTCACCAGCGCGACTGGCGCACGCTGCTGCGTCAGGGAGCGGCGCTGATTGCCGCCGCGCTGCTGCAATCCCTGCCGTGGGTAGGCGAAAAGGAGATGCTTAACGCCCTGCTGCTGACCCTGACCGGCGGCCTGACGCTGGCCCCCACCTGTCTGGTTTTCTGGCACTATCTCACCAGCACCGTCTGGCAGCCGCTCGGTCCGTCGCTGGTCTCTCAGCCGGTAAACTGGCGCGCCCGGCATCTTATCTGGTACTTGCTTCTGTTTGTGGTGAGCCTGTGGCTACAGCTTGGCCTGCCTGCCGAGCTTTCCCGTTTTACCCCGTTTTGTCTCGCGCTGCCGATCATTGCGCTCGCCTGGCACTACGGCTGGCAGGGGGCGCTTATCGCCACGTTGATGAACGCCATTGCGCTGATTGCCAGCCAGACCTGGCACGATCATCCGGTGGATTTGCTGCTCTCCCTGCTGGCGCAGAGCCTGACCGGGCTGCTGCTCGGCGCGGGCATTCAGCGCCTGCGTGAGCTGAACCAGTCCCTGCAAACCGAGCTGTCGCGCAATCGCCGTCTGGCAGAGCGTCTGCTGGAGACTGAAGAGAATGTACGCCAGGAAGTGGCGCGCGAGCTGCACGACGACATCGGCCAGACCATCACCGCCATCCGCACCCAGGCGGGTATCGTCCAGCGTCTGGCGGCGGATAACGCCGGGGTGAAGCAGGGCGGGGCGCATATCGAACAGCTCTCCCTTGGCGTGTACGATTCGGTGCGTCGCCTGCTGGGCAGGCTGCGTCCGCGCCAGCTGGACGATCTCTCTCTGGAACAGGCGGTGCGCTCCCTGATGCGCGAGATGGAGCTGGAAAGCCGCGGGATTGTCAGCCATCTCGACTGGCAGATTAACGAATCTGCGCTGAGTGAAGGCCAGCGCGTCACGCTGTTCCGCGTCTGTCAGGAAGGGCTGAACAATATCGTCAAACACGCCAACGCCAGCGCGGTGACGCTGCAGGGCTGGCAGCAGGATGAAAGCCTCAGGCTGGTGATTGAAGACGACGGCTGCGGTCTGCCGCCCGGCTCCGGGCAGCAGGGCTTTGGTCTGGCGGGCATGCGCGAGCGCGTGAAGGCGCTGGGCGGCACGCTGAGTATCTCCTGCACCCACGGGACACGCGTCAGCGTCAGCCTGCCGCTAAGGAGTCACCATGTTTAAAACCCCCGCTAACGCCGCGCCGATAGGCGACAAAGCGGAGATCGATGCCCGCTACCGCTACTGGCGTCGCCATATCCTGATCACCATCTGGCTCGGCTACGCGTTGTTTTACTTCACCCGCAAAAGCTTCAACGCCGCCGCGCCGGAGATCCTTGCCAGCGGCGTGATGACCCGCACCGATATCGGTCTGCTGGCGACGCTGTTCTACATCACCTACGGCCTGTCGAAGTTTTTCTCCGGCATCGTCAGCGACCGCTCCAACGCCCGCTACTTTATGGGCTTTGGGCTGATCGCCACCGGCGTGGTGAACATTCTGTTTGGCTTTTCCACCTCGCTCTGGGCCTTTGCCCTGCTGTGGGCGCTGAACGCCTTTTTCCAGGGCTGGGGCGCGCCGGTCTGCGCCCGCCTGCTCACGGCGTGGTATTCGCGCAACGAGCGCGGCGGCTGGTGGGCTATCTGGAATACCGCGCATAATGTCGGTGGAGCGCTGATCCCGATGGTGGTGGGCGCAGCGGCGCTGCACTACGGCTGGCGCGCGGGGATGATGATTGCCGGTGGTCTCGCGATTGTTGCCGGGCTGTTCCTCTGCTGGCGCCTGCGCGACAGGCCACAAACCGTTGGGCTTCCGCCGGTAGGCGACTGGCGGCACGACGAGATGGAGATTGCCCAGCAGCAGGAGGGGGCGGGGCTGTCCCGCAAAGAGATCCTTACCAAATACGTGCTGAAAAACCCGTACATCTGGCTGCTGTCGCTCTGCTACGTGCTGGTCTACGTGGTACGCGCGGCCATCAACGACTGGGGTAACCTGTACATGTCCGAGACGCTGGGGGTGGATCTGGTGACCGCCAACTCGGCGGTGACCATGTTCGAGCTGGGCGGGTTTATCGGCGCGCTGGTGGCGGGCTGGGGCTCGGATAAGCTCTTCAACGGCAACCGTGGCCCGATGAACCTCATCTTTGCGGCAGGAATCTTACTCTCCGTCGGCTCGCTGTGGTTGATGCCGTTCGCCAGCTACGTGATGCAGGCGGCGTGCTTCTTTACCATCGGCTTCTTCGTGTTTGGCCCGCAAATGCTGATCGGCATGGCGGCGGCAGAATGCTCGCATAAAGAGGCGGCCGGTGCGGCGACGGGCTTCGTCGGGCTGTTTGCCTACCTTGGCGCGTCCCTCTCCGGCTGGCCGCTGGCGCGGGTGATCGATATCTGGCACTGGAGTGGTTTCTTTGCCGTGATCGCCATCGCGGCGGGGATATCGGCCCTGCTGCTGCTGCCGTTTTTGCATGCGCAGGCGCCGCGTGAAGCCAGGGTGATGTGATGCGCCTCACCTTTTCACCCCGAGTGGCGCAAAACTAAGAAATTTTCCCGGTTTTACCTGGACGCTGTCTCAGGCATCTCTCCTGGCTGATTTTTACAATGCCTGCCATTCGCAGGTAAAAATCAGCTCAGGAGCAAACCATGCTGGCCTTCCTCAATCAGGTGCGCAAGCCGACCCTGGATCTGCCGCTCGACGTGCGGCGCAAAATGTGGTTCAAACCGTTCATGCAGTCCTATCTGGTGGTCTTTATCGGCTACCTGACCATGTACCTGATCCGCAAAAACTTTAACATCGCGCAGAACGACATGATCTCCACCTACGGGCTGAGCATGACGCAGCTGGGGATGATTGGCCTGGGCTTCTCCATCACTTACGGCGTGGGCAAAACCGTTGTCTCGTACTATGCAGACGGCAAAAACACCAAGCAATTCCTGCCTTTTATGCTGATCCTCTCCGCCATCTGTATGCTCGGCTTCAGCGCAAGCATGGGCGCGGGCTCCGTCAGCCTGTTCCTGATGATCGCCTTCTACGCCCTGAGCGGTTTCTTCCAGAGTACCGGTGGGTCGTGCAGCTACTCCACCATCACCAAATGGACCCCGCGCCGTAAGCGTGGTTCATACCTTGGCATGTGGAACATCTCCCACAACCTCGGCGGGGCGGGTGCAGCAGGCGTGGCGCTGTTCGGCGCGAACTACCTGTTTGACGGTCACGTGATCGGCATGTTTATCTTCCCGTCGATTATCGCCCTGATTGTCGGTTTTATCGGTCTGCGTTTCGGCAGCGACTCTCCGGAATCTTACGGCCTCGGCAAAGCCGAAGAGCTGTTCGGCGAGGCGATCAGCGAAGAGGACAAAGAGACCGAAGAGAACGAGATGACAAAATGGCAGATCTTTGTTGAGTACGTGCTGAAAAACAAAGTGATTTGGCTGCTCTGCTTCTCCAACATTTTCCTGTACGTGGTGCGCATCGGTATTGACCAGTGGTCGACCGTGTATGCCTTCCAGGAGCTGAAGCTCTCTAAAGAAGTGGCGATTCAGGGCTTCACCCTGTTTGAAGTGGGCGCGCTGGTCGGCACCCTGCTGTGGGGCTGGCTCTCTGACCTCGCCAACGGTCGTCGTGCGCTGGTGGCCTGCGTCGCGCTGGCGCTGATTATCGCTACCCTGGGCGTCTACCAGCACGCCAGCAACCAGTACGTTTACCTGGCGTCCCTGTTTGCGCTCGGCTTCCTCGTGTTTGGTCCGCAGCTGTTGATCGGCGTAGCGGCGGTAGGTTTTGTACCGAAAAAAGCGATCGGCGCCGCCGATGGGATTAAAGGCACCTTCGCCTACCTGATCGGCGACAGCTTCGCCAAGCTGGGTCTGGGGATGATTGCCGACGGCACGCCGATTTTCGGCCTCACCGGCTGGGCAGGCACCTTTGCGGCGCTGGATGCCGCCGCCATCGGCTGTATCGTCCTGATGGCGATGGTTGCGGTGCTCGAAGAACGTAAAATTCGCCGTGAAAATCGTGTGCAGAAATTAAAAGCAGCCTGAGTGTGCAGGTGACTTCGTTGCCCGGTGTGTGATGCCGGGCTTTTTTGTTTTAAATTCCAGTCTTTACCCCGCTTTACACACGCACCCCTCTCCTTGCTCTACAGTTTTTTTTGTTGCCGCCTTTCGCGCAGCCTTATTCCTTTTGCTATGGGAGAGCTTGCATGTTGACCCGACGATTATCCTGCCTGGCGCTGTTGATGGCGCTGGCAACCCCCGCAATAGCCACGGATGCGCCCACCTACGGCGAGAAGCTGGAAGGTTTCGACTACGGCTGGCCGGTACAACACTTTACGTTTACCTCCCAGGAACAGTCTCTGGATATGGCTTATCTGGACGTGAAGCCGGAAAAACCCAACGGCCGCACCGTGGTGCTGATGCACGGCAAAAACTTTTGCGCCGGTACCTGGGACGGCACTATCCGTGCGCTCTCAGCCAGCGGTTATCGGGTGATCGCTCCCGACCAGATTGGCTTTTGTAAATCCACCAAGCCGGAGCATTATCAGTACACCTTCCAGCAGCTGGCAGATAACACCCACGCCTTGCTGAAAACGCTCGGCGTCGATCGCGTGACGGTTATCGGCCACTCGACCGGCGGCATGCTGGCGACCCGCTATGCGCTGATGTGGCCGCAGCAGGTGGAGCAGCTGGTGATGGTCAACCCAATTGGTCTGGAAGACTGGAAATTGCGCGGCGTGCCACATATTACGGTCGATCAGTGGTACCAGCGCGAGCTGAAGGTCAGCGCCGACGGCATTCGTCAGTACGAGAAAAATACCTACTACGCCGGAGAGTGGAAGCCGGAGTATGAGCGTTGGGTCACCATGCTCGCCGGGCTGAACAGCGGGCCGGGAAAAGAACGTGTGGCCTGGAACTCGGCGCTGCTCTACGACATGATTTACACCCAGCCGGTGATCTACGAATTTAGTGAACTGAAGATGCCGGTATTATTGATGATCGGCACGAAGGACAACACCGCCATCGGGAAAGATCTCGCCCCGCCTGAGATCCGCAAAACGCTCGGCAACTATGCGGTGCTGGGGAAGGAGACGGCGAAACGCATCCCGCACGCAACGCTGGTTGAGTTCAACGACATGGGGCACGCGCCGCAGATGCAGGATCCTGCACGCTTCCACGAGGCACTGCTGAAAGGGCTTCAGGCTCGCTGACTGGTTTCCAGCAACAACCCGCGCAGCCACATTTGCGCGGGGTTACGGTGTGTTCTGGCGTGCCAGGCCATGCACTTGGTGAAACCCGGCACCGGAACCGGTGTGTTGCAGACAAACATTCCCGTCTGGTTTTCCGCTATCCGTGACGGTACCACGGCGATCATATCGCTTATCGCCAGTACATCCGGCAGTACCAGGAAGTTGCTCACCGATAACCCCACGTGCCGCGTCCGGCCCATTTTTTCCAGCGCGCCATCCGTCACGCCGCGAAAACTATCACCTTCATAAGAGACCAGCACGTGTTCAAGGGCGCAAAAGCGTGCCAGAGAGAGCGGTTTGCCCGCGTCCGGGTGGTCGGCACGCATCATGCAAACGTACCGTTCATCATAAAGCGCCCGGCTGTGCAGGTCGTCTGGCGTGGTGTGGGGCGTGATCAGCGCCACGTCAACGTTCCCGCGTTCAAGCTGGGTCATCATGCGCTCGGAATCGACAGGTATAACCCGCACGCGTATTGCCGGTGCCCGCACCTTCAGTGCCGCGATAAACGGCACCGCGATCGCGCGGAGCGCGTAATCGGTGGCGGCAAGCGTGAAGGTGAGGGTGGCCTGCAGTGGGTCAAACGCCACCGGCTGCAGCAGGAGGTCGATATCTGCCAGGATGCGCTTCACCGGCGCGGCCAGCTCTTCCGCACGGGTCGTGGGTACGATGCCGTGGGGCGCTCGGATAAACAGCGGGTCGTCGAAGTAATCCCGCAGGCGGTTCAGCATGCCGCTGACCGCCGGCTGGGTCAGGGCCAGACGCGCCGCCGCGCGGGTGACGCTGCGTTCATCCAGCAGGGCGTCGAGCGTTTTCAGCAGGTTAAGATCCAGCGTGCGCAGATCCGTTTTCATGACGATATTCTACCTTTTTTCAGTTCACTATTATGGCCGTGCCCGCTGTCGATACCCTGAGTTTCCCGCTATGATGAGCGGCTATTCAAAGGAGAACGCATGGTCTGGATAATGCTGGCAACGCTTGCCGTGGTGTTTGTGGTTGGGTTTCGTGTCCTGACCTCGGATTCCCGCCGCGCCATCAAACGCTTAAGCGAACGGCTGGGTATCACCCCGATGCCGGTCGAGTCGATGATCGATCAGTTCGGTAAAACACCCGGCAATGAGTTTATCCGCTACCTTGAACGCCCGGACGAGGCGCATCTGCAAAACGCTGCCCAGGTGCTGCTCATCTGGCAGGTGTGTATCGTCGACGGTAGCGAAGAGAATCTCCACACCTGGCACCGCATGCTGCGTAAAGCCCGTCTGGCCGCGCCGATCACCGATGCGCAAATCCGCCTCGCCCTCGGCTTTATGCGCGAGATGGAGCCGGATCCGCAGGAGCTGAACGCTTTCCAGCTGCGTTACAACCAGCTCTTTCTGCCGGAAGAGGGCGTGTTTTACCTGCACTGATATCACGAACCGTGATGATGAGTATAAGGCATCATCATTAGATTTATACCACTCACGGGCGCACCATCACCTTATCCACTCACGATGAGGTGAACCATGAAACAATCCGCCATTATCTGGCCAGACGATTACCTGCCAGGCACCACCGATAACTTTGCGTCCAATGAAATCATTGTCGCCGGACTGAGCGCGAAAGCGATCTGGGCGCAGCTTAACGACACTACACTGTGGCCGAACTACTACAGCAACGCCGAAGATATTCGTTTTCACGACGGCAGCGGTCCGGAACTGAGCGCCAACGCCCGCTTCCGCTTCACGACCTTTGGCTTTCCGGTTGAGGCGCAGGTTACGGAGTATGTTCCGCCGGTCGATGGCGAGGCGGCGCGTATCGCCTGGCACGGCTGGGTGGAGGGCGATGCCAGCTCGCGTCTGGATGTGATCCACGCCTGGCTGTTTGAAGACTTACCGGGTAACCGCGTCCGTATTTTGACTCAGGAGTCGCAGAAAGGCATACCGGCACAGGAATTAGCACGTACACTACCGAACCCCATGATCAATGGGCATCAGGAGTGGATCGTCGGGCTGGCGAAAGCGGCGATGCAAGAAAAGTTGTCTAAACGTTAAATTCGTCACACTTTTGATGATAAACTGCGCGACTTTCCCGCACGTTTTTATCTTCAGGTGACGCCATGACAGAACATATCCAGCCCACGATCAGACCGCAGACCAAAGAGGTTTCTCGCCCCAACTGGTCGGCGGTTTTTTCCGTGGCGTTCTGTGTCGCCTGTCTTATTACCGTTGAGTTTTTACCGGTCAGCCTGCTGACGCCGATGGCGCAGGATCTGGGTATTTCCGAGGGCGTGGCAGGGCAGTCCGTTACCGTGACCGCGTTTGTGGCGATGTTTGCCAGCCTGTTTATCACGCAGGTGATTGGCGCGATTGATCGCCGCAAAGTGGTCATTCTCTTCAGCGTGCTCCTGACGCTCTCCTGCCTGCTGGTCTCTTTCGCGGAGAGCTTCACCCTGCTGTTGGTGGGGCGCGCCTGTCTTGGCCTGGGGCTCGGCGGCTTCTGGGCGATGTCGGCCTCGCTCACCATGCGACTGGTGCCGACGCGCACCGTGCCAAAAGCCCTCTCCGTTATCTTTGGCGCGGTTTCCATCGCGCTGGTGATTGCCGCGCCGCTGGGGAGTTTCCTTGGGGGAATCATCGGCTGGCGTAACGTCTTTAACGCCGCAGCGGTGATGGGTTTTCTCTGCATTCTGTGGGTGTGGAAAGCGCTGCCGCCCCTGCCGGGCGAAGCGGCGCACCACAAACAGAACATGTTCAGTCTGCTTAAGCGCCCCGGCGTGCTGGCGGGGATGACCGCCATCTTCATGGCCTTTGCCGGGCAGTTTGCCTTCTTTACCTATATCCGCCCGGTCTTTATGACCATGGCGGGCTTTGACGTGGATGGCCTGACGCTGGTGCTGCTCAGCTTCGGTATCGCCAGCTTTGTCGGCACCTCGCTGTCGTCTCAGTTCCTGAAGCGCTCCCTGAAAGTGGCGCTTGCTGGCGCCCCGCTGGTACTGGCTGTCAGTGCCGTCGTGCTGATTCTGTGGGGCAGCGACAAATGGGTGGCCTCGGCGATTGCAATTATCTGGGGCTTTGCTTTTGCGCTGGTGCCGGTGGGCTGGTCGACGTGGATCACCCGCTCGCTGGCCGATCAGGCTGAAAAAGCCGGGTCGATTCAGGTGGCGGTGATCCAGCTGGCGAACACCTGCGGCGCGGCGGTGGGCGGCGTGGCGCTTGACCACCTGGGGCTGACGTCGCCGCTGGTCATCTCCGGCACGCTGATGCTGCTGACCGCGCTGCTGGTGGCAGGGAAAGTGAAGACGAAGTAATGCTTTTCTCCCTCTCCCGTGGGAGAGGGCTGGGGTGAGGACAACAGGCTACGCCGGGGCTTTCACCTGTTTTCTCGAATCCATCGAAATCAACACCACCGACGACACAATCAGCAGCGTGCCCAGCCAGTCCGGCAGGGTAAACGCCACGCCCAGCAAAATCACCGACAGTAACGCGCTGCTCAGTGGCTCGGCGCAGCTCAGAATGCTTGCCTTCGGCCCGCCGATCATCTGCGCGCCTTTCAGGTACAGGCTGAACGTCAGCGCCGTGCCGATCACCACCAGGTAGAAAAACGCCAGCAGCAGGCTGCCGTCAATGACAAACGCGGTGCCGCGTCCGGCGTAGAACGGCGTCAGCATTAACCCGGCAATCAACATACTCCAGCCGACAATCGGCAAGGTGCCGTAGCGGGCGATGAGCGCTGAGGGGTACGTGGTATAAAACGCGGCGGCAAACGCCGAGGCAATGCCGAATAACAGCGCGGCAGGTGAGATGGAGAGCGAGGTAGGGTCGCCATGGGTCACCAGCAAAAATGTCCCCACCAGTGAGGTCAGGATCGCGGAAAGCACAAACAGACCCGGCCGCTTTTTCCGCGCCAGCGCAAACCACGCCACGATAATCGTCGGCGACAGAAACTGCAGCACGGTGGCCGTAGCCGCGTTGGATTTCTCGATTGTCACCAGGAAGGTGAGCTGCACCGTGAGCGCGCCAGCCAGGGAGAAAAACAGCAGGCTGAGGGCGTCTTTGCGATGTTTGATGACCGAGAAAATCTTGTCGCCGTGAACGAAGGACAAGGTCAGCAGGATCAGGCCGGTAAACAGCAGGCGAACCATGGTCAGATAGGGTGACGAGATCTGGCTTTTCTCCATGATGTACTGCGCGCAAACCCCTGAGCTGCCCCATAAAACGGCGGCGATCAGGACGTTCAGCATCCCTTTACGTGTGGAACCCATGTTCTCCCCTGCGATGTTGTCGTTAATTCGGTCAACAGCATAGCATGGTTGTGTGCGGCCTGATGCCCTCACCCCGGCCCTCTCCCACGGGGAGAGGGAGCAAACACTAAAAACGGCAACGCTCGTTGCCGTTTTGCTTTTACCTTAGAACCACGCCTCCCACATTGCGCCGACGTTGAAGTCGTCCAGCGTTTCGTCTTTGGTATTGTTCACGCGGGCGGTACGTTCGTTATCCACTTTGCCGCCGGTGACGTAGAAGCGCAGCATCGGACGGAACTCCGGCCCCATGGCGATAGACATGTTCTGCGACAGGGTCAGCTTCCAGCCCTTGTTGTCGCCGCCGTTGTCGTAGTCCACATGCTGCCAGCCCGCTTCCAGCCAGGTGGAGTGAACGTCGTTCCACCAGTGCATCGGACGCACAATGGCGTTGTAGTTCTTACGGTTGTCCGTTTTATCACGGCTGTTGTCGTAGTCGTGGAAGGCGAGGATGTACTCCACCTGCGTGGCCGGAGTGAATTTATACAGCCCTTCGAAGCTGGCATAGACCGTGGTCAGATCCTCGGTTTTATTGAACACGCTGTTGTCCGCGTTATCAGAGTAACGGGCAATCACCTTGTTCACGCCGCTGTCGTTGGTGTGGCTCAGCACCACGCCGCCCTGCCAGGCGTTCAGACGCTCGTCACTTTCAACCGCTTTTGAGTCAAAGCCGTAGTTGGCGTACAGCTCCAGATCCAGCGGACCGACCTTCATGCCGTGGATTTTTGACGTCGCGGCGTAGTTGCCTTTGTCGCCCGTACCGGACCCACCGGTACAGGTGATGCGTGACGGGTTGGCTTCGTCTTCCATGACTTCCGGGCTACAGGATTCCACCGCCGCCACGGCGGCCACGTCAAACTGCACGCCGCCGATGTCGAAGTTCTTCACCCCGGCGCCCTGGCCGTCGTGGTTCATCCAGAAGTAATCGTTAATGCCCTGCTGCGGACGCTGGTGGAAGTCACGACCGGCCCAGAAGTAGGCGTTCGGGTTGGAGGCCATAATATTGGTCACCCCGGCGTAGGCTTTTTTCAGGTTAACTTCATCGCCCCAGTGATCGATCATCACGTTGATGTCCCAGATGGCGCCGTTGTCGCCCTTGAAGGCCTTGGAGAGCTGGAATTCACCGCCGTTGCCTTCGTTACCCAGACGACCGATGGCTGATGCCCCGTTATAGGAACCGTCCACCGCCACGTATTTCTGGTCGGCGGCCTGGAAGTGCGCGCCGTAGCGGGCGTAGCCGGTAAATTTAATGCCGAACGGAATAGCCATATCCGGGGATTGCGCCGCGCTTTGCGGCTCCGTCACCACGTCGGCTTTTTTCGCGACCGCGGCATCCATTTTGGCCTGACGTTCCGCGAGGGCTTTATCCACCGCTTTTGCCACAATGGCGTCGATTTGTTCCTGTGTAAATTCCTGCGCGAGTACAGAAATTGGGCAAAGCGCGGCGATAACCGCCATGGTTAATGGAAGTTTTTTTAGGGTAGTCATGGTTATCTCAATATAGTTTAATTTTATTCAGACAATAACCATCCCGCTCCGATCTGACAGAGTATGTCGCTATCATCAGAACAAGTGGATTTCTATTTAAGGTACAGAGGTATTACTCGTTATTTCGCCATAGATTATCTCTGATATAAATGAATAATTTCTTCGGATAATTCACGCGCCAGTAATGAATTCATTAAATGATCCTGCGCGTGCACCATAATTAACGTCATCGGCTGACGGGCTTCACCCGCATCCTGCTCAATGAGTTTGGTCTGCATCTTGTGCGCCTGGCGCGCGTAGCCATCGGCTTCGCGCAGCAGGTTTTTGGCTTCGTCAATGTTGCCCTTCCGCGCAGCGTGCAGTGCTTCAAAGCACAGGCTGCGCGACTGACCCGCATTGACGATGATTTCCATCACGGCTTCTTCTAAGGCAACCATCGTCTTTCTCTCTATTTATCGAAACTATTATGTAAAGAGGTGGCGGCAAACCACTCTCCGCTCTTTTTAATGGTGCGCTGTTGCGTAGTTAAATCGAGCTGGACAAAGCCATAGCGGTTTTTATACGCATTACACCACGACCAGTTATCAATAAAGGTCCACATATGGTAGCCAAGGCAATTGCACCCTTCGCTAATACCTTTATGCAGCCAGGTTAAATGTCCGGAAATAAAATCGATACGGTATTGATCGTTTATCTGGCCATTTTCAATAAAGCGCTGCTCATTTTCGACGCCCATTCCGTTTTCAGAAATAAAACAGCGTGGGTTGCCGTAATTGTCGCGCAGGTTAACCAGAATATCGTAAATACCCGGCTCGTAGATTTCCCAGCCACGGTACGGGTTCATCTTGCGGCCCGGCATCTCGTAGTTATCAAAGAACCACTCCGGCATAAACGGCGCCTGCGGGTTCACCGCGCTGTCGCGACACTTCACGCGACGCGGCTGGTAATAATTAATGCCGAGCAGGTCGATTTTCCCTTCCGCAATCAGGAAGCTGTCCTCCGGTTTACAGGCGGGAAGCTGGTCGTAAGATTTCAGCAGTGCCACCAGATCGGCCGGGTATTCACCGCGCAGAACCGGGTCGAGGAAGCTGCGGTTAAACATCAGATCCGCGATGTGCGCCGCCTTCACGTCCGCCGGGTTTTGCGAGCGCGGGTAGGACGGTGTCAGGTTGAGCACGATGCCGATCTCACCCGCGTAATGTCCGGCGCGGTAGGCCTGGACGGCCTTCGCGTGGGCCAGCACGGTGTGATACGCCACGGTGGCCGCCCGACGGAAATCCACCACGTTCGGGTAGTGGAAATCGTACAGATAACCGCCCTCAACCGGGACAATCGGCTCGTTAAAGGTAAACCAGTGCAGCACGCGGTCGCCAAACAGGTCGAAGCAAATCTGCGCATAACGGGCGTAAGCGTCCACTACCTCCCGGTTTTCCCAGCCGCCGATCTCCTGCATCGCCATCGGCATGTCGAAATGGAACAGGGTGATAAACGGCGTAATGCCCTGCGCGATCAGCTCATCAATGACCTGGCTATAAAATTCGACCGCCTTTGGATCCACTTCACCGATACCGTCGGGGATCAGGCGTGCCCAGCTTATGGAAGTGCGAAAGCTGTTGTGGTTCAGCTGTTTTAACAGCTGAATGTCCGTTTTCCAGTGCTGATAAAACGTGGAGGTATGCTGCGGCCCCACGCCGTTGTGAAAACGGTTCGGCTCGCGGGCAAACCAGTAATCCCATGTGGTTTCACCCTCTCGTGCCCCTTCGGTCTGGAGAGCAGAGCTTGCGCTGCCCCACCAGAAATTATCGGGAAAGGTATATTTCATGACGCTTCCTCTTTGACTTAATGGCTTGCGGTCTCAGCGGCACCGACGGTTGCCTGAGCTTTCTGCTCTTCGTTTTTCATCAACGTACGCTCGTAAGCCCGCAGGAACGGCAGGTACATCAGCGCTGACATCACCATACAGACGAGACACATCACCACCGGGCTCAGCGCCCAGTTGGCGGCCCATGAGGCGCCAATCGGTGCGGGCGTGGTCCACGGCGTTAACGATACCACCTGTGCCAGCCAGCCCAGTTTGGTTGCCGCGTACGCCAGGCACGCATTCACCAGCGGCACACACACGAACGGGATAAACAGCATCGGGTTCATGATGATGGGCGCGCCGAACAGGATCGGTTCGTTGATGTTAAAGAAGCTTGGCACAACGCCCATTTTGCCGATGGTGCGTAAGTGCGTTACCCGGCTACGCAGCAGCAGGAAGGCCAGCGGCAGCGTGGAGCCTACGCCGCCAATCAGCAGATAGTGATCCCAGAAGCCCTGCAGGTAGACGTGTGGCAGTGCCGCACCGGCCGCCAGCGCCGCCTGGTTTGCCGACAGGTTTGCCATCCAGAACGGGTTCATGATGCCGGTGACAATCAGCGAACCGTGGATACCGGCGAACCAGAAGATCTGGCACAGCAGTACGGAGAGCAGAATGGCGGGCAGCGAGTCAGACGCAGAGACCAGCGGTTCCAGCAGGTGCATAATCGCCTGCGGGATGATCATGCCGGTCTGCGCCTCGATAAACAGGTTCAGCGGATGCAGGGTGCCAATCACCACCATCACCGGGATCAGGATCTCAAACGAACGCGCCACGCCGGTCGGGACTTCCTTCGGCAGGCGGATGGTCACGTTGTTCTGCTTCAGCCACGCATAGACGCGGGTGGCGTAGATGGCGGTGATCAGCGCGGTGAAAATCCCCTGACCGGACAGATACTGGGTGGAGATCTTACCGTCCGCATACGGCGCGGCCACCAGCAGGAAGGCCATAAAGGCCAGCAGGCCGGACATCACCGGGTCGAGGTTAAACTGACGCCCCAGGCTCGCCCCAATTCCTACCGAGATGAAGAAGGTCATCACGCCCATGCTGAGGTTAAACGGCAGCATCAGCTGTTCGCGATAGGTCTGGGAGAAATCCAGCCAGCCGCGGGCAAAGCTGTTGGTGGTATCCGCCGAGAACGGCGGGAAGATGAACACCAGCATAAACGAGCCGATGATCATAAACGGCAGCGCGGCGGTAAAGCCGTCGCGGATGGCAATCACATACTTCTGCTGACCGAGCTTCGCGGCCAGCGGGGTAATTGACTGCTCAATCACCGCGACCATGGATTGATATAACGAACTCATGTGAACACCTTTTAGTGTGCCGCTTCGATGAGCGACAGAGCATAGTCCAGTACTTTATCGCCACGTTGCATGCCGTAGTCCATCATATCGATGGGCTGGACCGGAATGCCTTTCGTGGCCGCCTTGTCTGAGAGTGTCTGTAACATGTATTTCACTTGCGGTCCGAGAAGCACCACCTGATATTGCGGAAACTGCGTATCAAATTCGGAAACGCCGTACGCATCAATCTTCACCGGCAAACCGCGTTCTTTCGCCACATCGACCATTTTGCTGACCAGCAGGCTGGTGGACATCCCGGCAGAGCAGCAGAGCATAATCTTGAACATCGACAACCATCCTCAAAATGTAAATAGATATTGCGATGATGATTGGATATCAGATGGAAACCGGTTTCCATTTATAAAAGACAGAAGTGTGACAACCATCAAGATCCCTTATATATGAGGCTAATTAACCCGATGCGCGTCACAAAATTTGGCTGTTTTGACATCATTTTGAGTGGAAACGGAAAATCGGTTTCCATGGAAAACGGAAACGGATATACTCCTTACTGGCTATAATGTGAGCCGTAGCGGTAATGGAATTTGCAGGCGCGAGGTAAGCCTGTCAGGGGAAAAAGATGTCGACAATCAATGATGTATCACGTCTTGCCGGGGTGTCGAAAGCCACGGTATCGCGAGTGTTGAGTGGGTCGCGTGGCGTAAAGGAAGCCAGCCGTCAGGCCGTTCTGAAAGCGGTAGATGAACTGAACTACCGGCCCAATGTGATTGCGCAGTCGCTGCTGAGCCAGTCGACGGGGTGTATCGGGGTGATTTGCGCGCAGGAGAATATTAACCAGACGACCGGTTATCTCTACGCGCTGGAAAAACAGCTCAGCCAGCATCAAAAACACCTGTTGCTGCGTTTTGCGCACAGCAAAGCGGATGTGCTGCATGCCCTGGAAGAGCTCTCCTGCGGGCTCTGCGATGACATTCTGGTGATTGGCGCGCGTTTTCCACTGGATATCGACATGGATAACGTCATCCTGATTGACTGTATGGCGTCAGAAAATCCCAACAGCATCCAGTTCGATCACGCCTTCGCCGCCGAAACCGCCTGTAACTACCTTACCAGCCAGGGGCGTCGCCAGATTGCCCTGATCCATCCGCACGGTAGCGGCTTTGCCGATCAGGTGCTGCTGGGCTACAAACATGCGCTGGAGAAAAATTTCCTGCCCTTCAACCGCAACCTCGTGTTTATGGACGCGACCTCCTCGTCCGTGGCGCTGCAGGAGCTGCTGAATAACGCCAGCACGCTGAATTTCAACGCGTTACTGGTGGCGGACGAACAGGAAGCGCAGCGGGTGATCCCGCAGTTGCAGGCGTTTAATAAATCGGTGCCGGAGGACATAATGGTCTTCAGCCTTGCCGGATCGCTGCATCTGCCGGGCATTCCGGTGATCCCGGCCATTGAGTATTCCATGGACGCCATGGCGGCGCGCATCGTGAGCTGGTTGACGGAAAAAACGCAAATGCTCGGGTCGTACGTGCTGCGTGGGGATTTGATCATTCCGGATGTGCGTAAGCGTTAAAAATGTTGTGCAGGCCGGGTAAGGCGTAGCCGCCACCCGGCGAGAAGCACGTTTCCAGCCCTCAATAATCCTCCATACAATCCACCTGACTCACCGCATCCCAGTAGGCCTCCAGGTTGTCACGCTTCACGGCGGTGATGGCGTTTTTGATCAGCAGCTGATTAGCCTCGGACGATAAAATCATGGCCTGCCAGGCTTTATCGCTCTGTTTTTTCTGGGGCGTACAGGCTTTTTTTACATCTTTGAGTACCTGCTGCTTAATTTGGGCCTCCCGCGCCGGGTCGTCCTTTTCCTGAGCATGGACAAACGCGGCGAAAAGCAGGCAGACCAGCAGGCAAACCAGGTGTGCAGATTTCATCGAAACCTCCATTAAGAGACACATGCTTCCCCAGAAATATATCGTTACATTCAGTGTAGCGACGCCAGCCGAAAGTATGAATTTTCTCTTCACCGCGTATCAGGATTGTCCCGGACGCGTTACTCAATCCCGCCCCCGAGCGATTGCCACAGGGTGATACGGTTTTCCAGGTCGGTTTGTTGTAACGCGATAAGCGACGACTGTGCCGACCACAACGATCGCTGCGCGGTCAGTACCGTCAGATAATCCCCGGCCCCCGCCTGATAGCTGCGGGTCGCCACATCCAGCGTTTTTTGCTCGGCTGCCACGTATTCACGCTGGGCATCAAGCTGCTCGCTGAGCGTTTCACGACGTGCCAGCGCATCGGCCACGTCTTTAAACGCGCTCTGGATGGTTTTCTCGTAGGTGGCGATCAATCCCTTCTTCTCCGCTTCCGCGTAGCGCAGCTGGGCCAGATTGTTACCGCCGCTGAACAGCGGCAGGGTGATGGACGGTGCGAATGACCACACTTTCATCCCGTGGCTGAACAGGGACGAAAGCGAATCGCTGCCGACACCCGCACTGGCGGTCAGTGAAATGGTCGGGAAGAAGTTGGCGCGCGCGGCACCGATATTGGCGTTGGCGCTCAGCAGGTTGTGCTCCGCCTCCTTAATATCCGGGCGACGCAGCAGCGCGTCTGAACTCACACCTGCCGGGATCAGCGTGATGGCGTTATCGTTCAGGCTCTCCAGCGTGCCCGGCAGCAGAGTGTCCGGCACCGTGTCGCCCGCCAGCAGATTTAGGGCGTTTTTGTCCTGTACCACCTGCGTTTGATAGCTCGCCACGCTGGCTCGCGCCTGCTGGTAAACCGCCATCGCCTCGCTAACGTCCGTAGCCGCCGCCACGCCGACCTGCTGCTGACGCTTCACAATCCTGAGCGAGCTGGCGGCGCTCTCCATCGTCGATTTCGCCAGCGCCAGGTTGCTGTTATCCGCCGCCAGGGTCACCCAGGCGGTGGTTAACTCGCTGACCATCGTCAGGCGGGTATTCTGGGCGGTGAACTCGCTGGCAAGCCAGGTTTCACGCGCTGCGCGTGACAGGCTCTGGTTACGGCCAAACAGATCCAGCTCGAAGCTGGAGACCGTGCCGTTGGCCTCATCGCTGGTCGCGACACCGCCTGCCAGCGTGCGGCTGCGGGTGTGGCTCAGCTCCGCGTCCACCGTCGGGAACAGGGAGGATCGCGTTTCGCCGTACTGGGCGCGCGCGGCGTCGATATCGGCAATCGCTTTTTGCAGGTCGCGGTTGCTGTTGAGCGCCATCGTCACTACGCCTTTCAGGCGCGCATCGTTCATCACCTGTTGCCACTGGCTCACCACGGCGGTGGCTTCGCCGTGCGTACCCGGCAACGTCGCCGGGACGGGCGCAGCCGGGCGCTGATACGTGGGATCTAAAGAGACGCAGCCCGCGCTCATCAGCGCTAACACGAAAACAGATAAACGAAACATTATGACCTCCGGTTGCTGTGTTTACCGGAGAACAGACGTTTCACCAGTACGAAGAATAACGGAACGAAGAAGATTGCCAGCAGCGTGGCGGCCAGCGTCCCACCGATAATGCCGGTCCCGATCGCTACCCGGCTGTTGGCCCCTGCACCGGTGGCAATCGCCAGCGGCGTCACACCTGCGATAAATGCCAGCGAGGTCATGATGATGGGGCGCAAACGCGTCTGGGCGGCACGCAGCGCCGCACGCGTCAGGGAGTAACCTTCGGCGACTTTTGCCTCGGCAAACTCAACAATCAGAATGGCGTTCTTTGACGACAGGCCGATGGTGGTCAGCAGCGCCACCTGGAAGTAGACGTCGTTGCTCAGGCCGCGCAGGGAGGCGGCAATCGCTGCGCCCAGCACCCCAAGCGGGATCACCAGGATAACGGAAATCGGTACCGACCAGCTCTCATACAGCGCCGCCAGACAGAGGAATACCACCAGGATCGAGAGGGCATAGAGGCTCATTGCCTGGCCGCTCGCCAGTTTTTCCTGTAAGGACAAACCGCTCCACGCCCAGGTACTGCCGGACGGCAGGTTGTTTGCCAGTTGCTCCATTTTGCTCATCGCCGTACCGGAACTGGCGCCACTGGCGTTCTCGCCCTGAATTTCATACGCCGCCGAGCCGTTATAGCGTACCAGGCTTTCGGGGCCATACTCCCAGCGGGTGGTGGCAAAGGCGGAGAACGGGGTCATGGTGCTGTCGCTACCGCGCACATACCACTTGTTGAGATCGGACGGCACGGCGCGATAGTCGCTGTCGCCCTGGATATAGACCTTTTTCACGCGGCCGCGATCGATAAAATCATTCACGTAGGTACCGCCCCAGGCGCTGGAGAGGGTGTCGGTGACGTCACTCAGGGAGAGCCCCAGCGACACGGCTTTATTGTTGTCGATATCCACCTGAAGTTGTGGCATTTGCGGCAGATCGTTGGCGCGAACCGCGTGCAGGGAGGCATCCTGATTCGCTTCGCCAATCAGCTGGTTACGCAGCTTGAGCAGCGTGTCGCGATCGGTTCCGCCGCTGGCCATCAGCTCAAAGGTAAAGCCGTTGCTCTGGCCCAGACCATCCACCGCCGGTGGCGTCATGGCAAAAATAGTCGCATCGCGGAGGGTGCTCAGCTCCTGCGTGGCACGCAGGGCAATGGCCTGTGCGGTATTTTCAGCGCCCTTACGTTCGGACCAGTTTTTCAGGGAGACAAACGCCATCCCGGCGTTCTGGCCGCTGCCGCTAAAGCTGAAGCCCTCAATGGTGAAGATAACGTTGGTGTTGGCTTTCTCTTTGGTGAGGAACCACTCGCGCACCTGGCGACTGACTTCGGCAGTACGGACCGTCGTCGCGCCTGCTGGCAGGGTGTACTGCACCATGATTTCGCCCTGGTCTTCCGTCGGCAGGAAGCTGCCCGGCAGTTTCAGCATCGCGAATCCCATCGCGCCGCAGAGCAGGGCGTAGATGACCAGCATGCCGCCGGAGCGGCGCAGCGCGCGCAATACCTTGTTCTGGTAACCCTGCTCGGTCTTGCTGTAGAAGCGGTTAAACGCGCCGAAAAAGCCCTTCTTATGTGGGGCGGTGTGACTCAGAATCGAGCCGCACAGCGCAGGCGTCAGGGTCAACGCCACCACCACGGAGAGGAGCATCGCCGAAATGATGGTGACCGAGAACTGACGGTAAATCACCCCGGTGGAGCCGCCAAAGAAGGCCATCGGCAGGAACACCGCAGAGAGCACCAGCGCAATGGCGATCAGCGCACCGGAAATTTCGCCCATCGATTTTTCCGTAGCTTCGCGGGCGGGCAGCCCTTCGTCGCGCATGATTCGCTCGACGTTTTCCACGACCACGATGGCGTCATCCACCAGCAGCCCTATCGCCAGCACCATCGCAAACAGGGTCAGGGTGTTGATGGAGTAGCCGAACAGCGCCAGTACGCCAAAGGTGCCCAGCAGAACCACCGGAACGGCCAGCGCCGGGATCAGCGTGGCGCGGATGTTTTGCAGGAACAGGTACATCACCACGACCACGAGGATAATGGCTTCGAACAGAGTCTGAATCACGTCCTCAACCGAGATCTTAATAAACTCGGTGCTGTCTTTCGGGTAGGCCACGTCGTAGCCTTCCGGCATCGACTTTTTGAATTCGGCGATTTTCTCTTTCACCGCCGTGGCGGTATTGAGCGCGTTGGCGCCCGGCGAAAGCATCACCGCCATCCCCGCGGCCGGGTGACCGTTCAGCTTCGCGGTGGCGGTGTAATCTTCGCTACCCATCTCCACGCGCGCAACGTCGCTGATATGTACCACCGCGCCGTTAGACTGGCTCTTGACGATGATATTTTTGAACTGATCGACCGTCTGCAGGCGCGACTGGGCGCGCACGGTGGCGGTCAGCTGCTGGGCGTTCGACGAGGGCAGTGCGCCGATTTTACCGGCGGAAACCTGCACGTTCTGCGCTTCAATCGCACTTTGCACATCTGACGGCATCAGCGAGTAGGACGCCAGCTTCGCCGGGTCGAGCCAGATACGCATCGCGTATTCCGCGCCAAACACCTGCAGACTCCCGACGCCATCCACGCGCGCCAGCGGATCCTGCATATTACTGACCAGCCAGTCGGCGATATCCGAGCTGCTGGCGGTGTCGGTTTTGTCGTACACCCCCATGATAAGCAGGAAGTTGCTCTGCGATTTCTCGACGGTGATCCCGGACTGCTGTACTTCAGTCGGCAGGCGTGATTCCGCCTGCTGGACTTTGTTTTGCACCTGAACCTGCGCGGTGTCCGGGTCGGTCCCCTGTTCGAAGGTGACGGTAATGCTCACCGAACCGTCCGAACTGCTGGTGGAGGTGAAGTAGAGCAGGTTATCCAGCCCGGTGAGCTGCTGCTCGATCACCTGCGTCACGCTGTTTTCCAGCGTCTGCGCGGAGGCACCGGTGTAGGTGGCGGAGATCTTGATCGACGGCGGGGCGACGTCCGGGTACTGCGCAACCGGCAACGTGCGGATCGCCAGTATCCCGGCGAGCATAATCAGAATGGCGATCACCCAGGCAAATACCGGGCGACGCACGAAGAAACGGGAAAACATCAGGCATTCCCTCCGCTGGATTTCATCTCTTCGGCCTTCACCTGTTGGCCGGCAGTGACTTTGTCGGTGCCTTCCACAATCAGCCTGTCGCCCGCCTTGAGGCCGCTCAGCACCAGCCATTTATCGCCGTAGGTGTCACCCGTTTCCAGCTGACGCTGCTCCACCTTGTTGCTGGCGTTCACCACCAGCGCGGTGGCTTTGCCTTTGGCATCGCGGGTAATGCCCTGCTGAGGGGCCAGGATCGCGTCATCCATGATGCCCTCGTCCACTCTGGCGCGGACAAACATTCCCGGCAAAAGCTGGTGCTGTGGGTTCGGGAAGATGGCGCGCAGGGTGACCGAGCCGGTCGATTCATCCACCGCCACTTCGGTCAGCGCCAGACGACCCTTTTCGCTGTAGGTGCTGCCGTCTTCAAGCTGCAACGTGACGCTCAGCGTATCGCTGTTCGAGGCCAGGGTTTGTTTGCGTAATCGCAGCAGATCGGCACTCGAACGCGTCAAATCGACATACATGGTGTCCAGCCCGCGAATGGTGGCCAGCGCGGTGTCTTGCTGGGCGGTGACCAGCGCCCCGGGCGTGACGGAGGAGATGCCGATGCGTCCGGCAATCGGTGCGGTGACGGTGGTCCAGTTGAGGTTAATGCGCGCACTCTCCTGCGCGGCTTTCTTTGACTCGACGCTGGCCTTGTCCTGCGCACAGGTGGACTTCGCGTCTTCCGCGTCCTGGCGCGACACGCCGTCATCTTTCACCAGCTGTGCATAGCGTCGGGCTTTCTGACAGTCGGCCTGCACCAGCGCCTGCGCCTGTTTCAGCGCCGCGGCGGCTTCATCAAACGCGGCGCGGTAGCTGGAGGGATCGATCTGATACAGCGCTTGTCCGGCTTTCACAGTATCGCCTTCGGTGAACAGTCGTTTCTGGATAATGCCGCCCACCTGCGGGCGCACTTCGGCGCTCATTGCGGCGGTGGTACGCCCGGTCAGTTCACTGACGACGGACACCGGCTGGCTCATGAGTGTGACAATCCCCACTTCCGGAAGAGGACGTTGGGGAGCAGATGTTTGCGCATTATCACACCCTGTCAGGAGGAGTAATGCGGCGATGGAGGTTGTTATGTTTTTCATCATCTTTTTCCAGGGTGAACGATGCCCGCCCTGTTAATGGCTTAACAAGGAGGAGGGCGTTTTAAAGGCACAGCGATACCGCATCTCTGGCTGAGCCAGAAATGGTAAACCGGGAAATTACCTGTTCCCGTTAATTATTCACATGCGATTACTTTGCAGTGAAAAGCATATTTAAAATATTCTGATAAATCGGCGCTAATTGTTCTGACGGCACATTTAATGGCGTAAGCCGACGGTAAATGGTGCCCTCGATCATTACGGCGGTAATCTCCACGCAGCAGCGAATATGTTCATCACTTAAATGAGGAAACTGCTTTTTCAGGTGCGCACAGGCGTTGCTAAACATACGAGCCTCGGCCGCGGTTAACATGGCGGCCACCTGCGGATTACGCGTCGCCTCGGCGGACATTTCGAGCATCAGCGCATCGTCGTCTTCGTTAATCGTCTGACGCCAGGCGAGCGCCTGCGGCATGCCTTCCACCACCGTTTTGTCCTGCATTCCCTCGATACGGGAATCGATAATCCGGCGGATCATCTCTTCAATAATCGCGTCTTTGTTACTGAAATAACGGTAAATTTGCCCGACGCTGAGCTTCGCCTCGCTGGCGATTTGCGACATACTGGCCGCATGAAATCCGCTGGCGCGAAAGCAGCGGCGCGCGGCGGTGATGATCTCGTCCTGACGTTGTTTCTGCCGTTCTTCCAGTTTTGTGCTCATCGTCGATTACCGGGTAAAAGTGAGAATGATCGTTCTCATTATACGTTTTGAGCACCTTTTGGAAAGGCTTTTTTTATTTACATATTGAATGAATATTTCTGGATGAAAAAAATGGAGGAAATAAGGAGTTTTTATGAAGCTTAACCTGTGAGATATTCAGATTGCGTGGAAAATAAGGAGAAAAATATGCACCTGAGCATAACAGAAAAAGTCACACCCGCAGAAAAAGAAGAGTTATTTGTGGGATTAAGAGCTTACAACGCCCAGTTTTTAGATATGACGAACTTCAGTGGTGATATTGGCGTTTACATGCGAGACGAAAAGGGCGTCATGCTGGGGGGATTAATCGGCGTGCGAAAAGGTGAATGGCTGAATATTGACTATCTCTGGGTGAGCGACACCGTGCGGGGAACCGGCGTGGGCAGCCAGCTTATCAAAACGGCGGAAGAAGAAGCCAGACGTAAAGGCTGTACGCATGCGCTGGTGGATACGGTCAGCTTCCAGGCGCGTCCATTTTATGAAAAGCAGGGGTACCAGCTGCAGATGTCTTTGCAGGATTACCCGTATCCGGGGATGCAGCGTCATTATCTGACGAAAGCGCTTTAGGCCCGGTTCTGCATTAGTCATTCCGCTATTTATTGCGAGTCGCTTTCTGAAATTGACGCGTCTCGCTTGCCTCTCTTGAGGGCGATGGCACATGCTTCGGCCTGGTCATTCAACCAGGGAGATAGCAATGAAACGTACAGCAAAACTCTTCAAAAAGGGGCGACGTCAGGCAGTGATGTTGCCTGCTGACTTCATGTTTGATACGGAGAGTGTTTACATCCGACGAGATGAGGAAGGGAACGTCATCTTGACTGCGAGATCGGAAAAGGAGCGTCACAGAGATAATTTTTTACGTTTATTGAAGCAGACTGATGTTCCTGATTATTTCCTGAGTAAAGAGGAACGCAATCAGAGCTATACAACAAGAGATCCATTTGAAGGGTTCTAGAAAATGCTGCATATGTTGGATACAAACATAGTAAGCCACCTCGTCAGGCAACATCCCGGGGTGATAAAGCACTATTCTCGCACTCCAATAGAAAAAATGTGTATTTCAAGCGTGACGGAGGCTGAACTGCTTTATGGAATAGCCAAAAAGCAAAGTGACAGATTACAAAAAACAATACTTGAGTTCCTTAAAACCATCACTATTTGCGACTGGGACAGTGAAGCCGCAGCAACGTACGGTGAACTCCGCGCAGAAATGGAGAAGAGAGGGAGAGTGATGGGCGATCTCGATCAACTGATCGCTGCGCATGCTCTTAGTCGGGGTACAACAATAGTGACCAACGATCATGCATTCAGAATGGTGCAGGCGCTTGCCGTTGAGGACTGGACAACAGCGTCGTGATCGCCGATGCCTGGTGGCGCAGCGTCACCCGGCAATAGACCGCATATAACCTATCCTTCTTATTGATTCCTTTTCGGTTTTTATTTCACCGCCTTGTTGCCGATATAGTCACTGAAACGTTCATCAAAAGGATAGGTCTTGTGAAACTTCGATTGGGTGCTCTGGTTCTCGCGGGTCTGCTGCTGGCAGGATGCGATCAACGTGGCAGCGATGCCAAACACATTAAAGTCGGCGTGATCAACGGCGCAGAGCAGGATGTGGCTGAAGTCGCCAAAAAAGTGGCAAAAGAGAAATACGGTCTTGATGTGGAGCTGGTCGGGTTTAGCGGTTCGCTGCTGCCCAACGATGCCACCAACCAGGGAGAACTGGATGCTAACGTCTTCCAGCATCGTCCGTTCCTCGCAGAAGATAACAAGGCGCATAACTACAAACTGGTTGCCGTGGCGAATACCTTCGTCTTCCCGATGGCCGGTTATTCCCGCAAAATCAAATCCGTGTCTGACCTGAAAGACGGGGCGACCATTGCCATCCCTAATGACCCCACCAACCTCGGTCGCGCGCTGCTCCTGCTGCAAAAAGAGAAGCTGATTACCCTGAAACCGGACGTGGGTCTGTTGCCAACCGCGCTGGATATCACCGCCAACCCGAAAAAGCTGAACATTATGGAGCTGGAAGGGGCGCAGCTACCGCGCGTACTGGATGACCCCAAAGTGGATGTAGCCATTATCAGCACCACCTATATCCAGCAAACCGGGCTTTCCCCGGTGCACGACAGCGTCTTTATCGAAGATAAAAACTCGCCGTACGTGAACATTGTGGTGACGCGCGAAGACAATAAAGACGCAGAGAACGTAAAGGAATTTATCCAGTCCTATCAGTCACCGGAGGTGGCGAAGGCGGCGGAGACGATCTTTAACGGAGGGGCGGTACCGGGCTGGTAATGCCAGCGCAATTTACGCCGTCACGCTGGCGTCTATCCGGCTTTCCGGCCAGAGAAAGCCCTGGCCAAACCGTGCCCCCGACGCGCAGGCTCGCTGTAAGTCCTGCGCGGTCTCAATCCCTTCTACGACGACAGCGCGGGCAATCTTCTCTCTGACGAAGCGCACCAATGCGTCAAACCGGGCAGGGGTGTTCAGCTCTGAGCGGTCAAGTTTAATGCCGTCTACCGGCAGGGCAAGACGCGCATAGTCATCCGCCAGATCCTGAGTCAGATCATCCAGCCAGATTTTCCAGCCAGCCGCTTTTAGCTGAAGCAGCGCGTGATGGATGCGGCGTTGCTCAGTGGCACTCATGCGGATCAGGGTTAACGGATCCTGAATTTCTATCGTTAAGCGTTGCTGGTGTCGTAGCGCAAGCAACAGCCCGATGGCTTTGGCATCAAGCAGCTGGTCTGCCGGGAGATTAAGCCAGTACTGGCCTTTGTCCGGCATCTGCAACAGCGTGTTGGCCTGCCAGAAAAAGATTTGCAGCGCACAGCGGGTGGGGAGCGAAGCGAAGAGTACGTCAAGATTCACGTTGTGGATCTCTACCAGCACCTCATGCGCCACGGCCTGGCCGGAATGAAAATCGACTAAAGGCTGAAACCGCAGTCCGGTGATGGTATGCAGCATGGGAGAGGGAAGGACGGTGTACATGACGAGACCTGCAGAAAAAAAGGTTCCCGCGGACACGGGAACAAAGGCAAACGACACACGGTCGAAGAGTCAATTCAATATCCAGCGGATACTCTGATAGAACGAAGGGCCCCGGACGGCCTTGAGTTTATTCATGGCGTTGTTTTTGTAGAAGTAAACCAGCCTGACGTTGCAGCCTAACTGGCGGGCAATTTGCTTGGTTTTCAGGTTACATGAGTAACCCCGCAACACGCTGGCTTCCTCATTGGAGAGCCTTGCAGGACGCTGCCGTGTTGTAATGCTCACGTTGTAGTGGTTTAACGCTTTTGGCGTCTGGCTCATCAGGATTTGCCACATCGCCTTGATATCACCCAGCGAAACGCGCTTATTGATGACCCCATCCACATGCGCAAACTTCAGAAAACCGACGGATAACGAATAGATGTAGATCCTCGCCTTTGGCTGCTTTTCTTTAATACGCAGAATATCTTCATTTGGCGTAATCATAAAACTGCCGATATTCAGCGGATCATAAATAACGATATCCCAGTTACGTTCGCTGAGGAGAAAGTCTTCAATATTGCTGAATCCATGGAAAATAACATCACGATGCGCGTCAGGTTCACGGTTGCCAAGATATTGCAGGCCAATCATTGTGAACTCACAACTGTCAATAACGGCCACTTGTATTGTTTCTTTCATGGTCATTCTCCTTAAGTTGAGCACCCGTCCGTGTAAGAAAAGCAGTAATTTGAAATGCGTGGTCACTCATAAAGTCGTGGTGAGACGATACGTAAAATGTATGTCAGGAGAATGCATTCCGTAAAGCCAATCCCTTTTATTGGTGAAAGATAAAATTCAAAAAATATTTTAATGCTGGAAGTAATGTTTTTAATCTTCTTATAACATTAGCATTGGATTTTTATGCTGAAAAACCCCGTCTGATAAGGTTTGCTCTGGGCAAAGTGCTCTTTTTTTGACGTTTTCAGAACGATTTTTTGTGCTTTTCCTGGCGTTAAACGTGTCCCACGCCGGATTTTTAGCAGCCTGGCCGTTAAAATCCTGGCGGGAATAAGTTGTGAGTGCGATTTTATTACACTACTATCACCCTCCTTTATTCGTGTTAATAATGAAATAATATGATGTGTACTGAATTCACCGTCAGGATCATTGTGTTTTACAGAATCAATATTCTGCAGGAGATGATAAGTGATGCTCTGCGTAAAATACTGCCTGGATATTCCCTGCAAATAGCAATTGTAGAATCAACGGAGCAGCTCTTTGATGCGATTACTGAACGTCAGGTTGATATTGTCATCGCCGAGTTCAGTTATCTGTTTAACCATAAATCATGGGGAGCGCAAACCAGTAGCAGGCTCAATATGTTATGCCAAACATATAACGTAAAACGTGTGCTTTTTGTTCCGGAATTGCAGTACGGATTATTAAAAAAAGTGCTGGAGATGAAATACGATCTGACCCTTTCTCTGCAGGACGAGCCCGGGGAGCTGAAAAGAGAATTACAGACGCTGCTGAAGGCCGGGGAGGCTAAACCGCGAGTCTCATCGTATCTGAAGGGGATGATGCGCGCCGGTGCGCGCTCGCGTTCGGTGCTTTCCGCCCGGGAGTGGGAGGTGCTGCACCTGATTGTGGAAGGCTACACCGTGACCGAAATTGCCCAGCTGCGAAGCCGCTCGGCCAGTACTATCGCCACCCAAAAGCACAATGCGATGAAGAAACTCAATCTCGCCAACCACAGTGAACTCATCAAGTATCTGCAGATGGCGGGCCGGATCGGAAGTTGAGCGTCGATTCGCCGGAACGACAGCGTCCCGGCGTACGTGCATCAGGGGTAGATAATATTCAGCGTCGCCGTCGTATTGAGCTTACCCTGGCTGACCTTCGCCGGTGCCCAGACATAATAGGACGCCGCCATGGGCAGGGTGAACGTCTTACTGAGTGCACCGCCCGCCGCCACGTTGAACAGCAGCGTGGCATTCCCGCGGCTGGTGGTGGAGGTCGAGAAGACGACCGGCTGTTGCGGGTTATCCCGCTTAAACAGCCGCAGCCCCACGCCCTGCGCGGCACCACTGCTGGTGTCGACCAGTACGGAACTGTCGGTCGACAGCAGTTGGGTGCTGGAGAGGAACATCTCAATTGCCCGGTCAGACGTCCCGTTCGTCCCCAGATTCTGGCAGCTCATGTTGAGCGTAAAGGGAGTCAGCCCTGGCTGCGCGGAGGCGCTCAACTGAGGGATGCCGAGCGTGGGCAAATGAACCGTCAGCCCCGCGTTGTCGAAAGAGCAGGTGGTCAGCTTCGGCGCATATTTGATGGTCATCGGCTGGCCAAACATATCCCGGTTATCGTATGGCCACTTAAAGCCGTTAAACAGCCACTGCACGATTTTCACCAGCTGGTTTATCGGCCAGGTGATGATCTCCCAGAACGACATGCCGCTCATGTCACTGACGAACAGCACATCGCTCATGGTCGCGGTGTCCCCGGTGAGCGTGGTGCCACTCTGGCTAACCAGCGTAAAGCGCACGGTAAACGGCGTATTCAGTTCAGAGGCCGTATGGTTACCGCCCGTGGCGAGCGTCTTGTTGGGATGCGTGCTGGTGATCTCCGCCCGCACCCTATATTTGTCATTACTGAAGCCCAGAATGGTGGCGTACTTACTGTCGGTCGAGAGGATCGGCGTGTAAGAAAACTCGCTGTTGCCGGTTGAGCAGTTAAACGAGCCGCTGTACTGGGTGCTGAAGCTCCCGGTCCAGGTCGGCGTGGCGGGCGTCAGCTTATCCGACAGATCGACGCTGATCGGCGGCCCATAGGAAATACTGCCCCCGGAACAGGTGGCATAGCTTGCCCCGCTAACGCAGGCGAGAAACAGAAAGGTCAGTAACCGTATCATGTTGATGTTCCGTTAGTTATGGCAAACAGAGGACGGGCTTTCCAGTCCCCACGCCGGTGTGGCGATAGTGCAGTTTCCGCCACGTAAATGGACGTTAAGCACGCGTGGCGGGTGTTCCGCGCGGATGTAGAGCACGCTGGCCTGGCCAACATAACCCACCGACTCGCCGCGCTCGTTCAGCACGTCGGTACCAAACGGCAGTGGCGCCCCGTCGGGGCGGGTGGCCCGCAGCATCCAGGACTGGCGCGGGTCGGTTTCGAAGCGGATGTAATTCACCGCGCCATCGTAAGGGGCGACATTGGCGATGTTACCCAGCACTTCCGCCCCGCGGCTGTTCGCTGTTTCGGACAACGTGATGGCGTTTTTACGGTACGGCGTGGCATAAGGCACCAGCGCCACGCCATCACGGTTGGTCACGATACTTTCGTCGCCATTGACCATCAGCCCTTCCGCCTGCGGCGCATCGACAATGGTCATGGTGCTGCCGGTTTCGTTGGAGGCAAGCAGATGCCACGGCACGGCCACCAGGCTGCCACGCCCGTTCAGCCCTGTCTGGCGGTAGTCGGAGGATTCACTGTATGAGCCGCCCAGCGTGGCGAAGTTTGCACGGTATGCGGTGTTCACGCTGGCGGTGTTATTTCCGCCCCGCGTGTTGCTGCCGGAGAGCGTATAGCTCAGGCGGTTCGACGCCAGCGCGTTGCCGCTCATGCTGATATTGCTCTGCTCATAATGCGAGTCGCTGGCCGTCAGGCTGGAGGTGATCCACGCGTTGTTATCAAACAGCGAGAACGGCAGGCTGAGGGAGAGGTAAAAACGCGTCTCTTCTTCACGCTCGCTGTTGCGCACCCGGCTGGCGGAGACGGTATAGCTGGCCCGGCCGATGGCGTTGGAGTAGCCGGCCTGATATTCGCGGGAGGTTTGGCTGGAATTCCAGTAGTCGCGTTGTGTACCAGAGATAAACACCGTGCCCCAGTTATTGAGCAGACGCTGGTTCAGGTTAAGGGTGAAGGTATTTTTAGGTTGCGCGGCGCGCAGGGCATCCCAGGTGCTCATCGTCATCTCCGGGGCGACCCCGAAGCGATCCTCATACTCGTCATACTGCGCTTTCAGGCGCTGATACCCTTTCCGGGAGTAGAGCGCATCGCTAAAGCTGTAATAACCCTTAGTGGAATAACGGTAGGCCGCCAGCGTGAAGTTGGTGGCCGTGGTATCGATAAATTTACTGTACGACACGCGAAAGCTTTGGCCGCTGTCGGTTCTGTCCTGCAGGGTGGTTTTCGCGTGGGTAACATCCACAGATACTGCGCCGAACGGCAAATTCCAGCCGGTGCCGATAAGCCCGGCCTGATAATTATCGCTCACGATCGTGCCGGTATAACCGGTTATCAGGTTATTAAAGCCATAGCGCAGCGTGGCCTGCAGGAACGCCGGATCCGCCTCAAGGGTGTTTTGATGGACTTTCCCCGCCACCACGCTGTACTCGCTCACGCCCTCTTTAAGCATGCCCGGTACGGCAGAGAAGGGCACCGTGAACGATTGCTGTGAACCGTCGGCTTCACGCACCACCACCAGCAGATCGCCGGCCGACCCGGTTGGCTGAATGCTGTCGAGGGTGAACTGGCCCGGCGGAACGTTCTCCTGATAAATGACGTTACCGTTCTGTATCACCTTCACCAGGGCGTTAGTGCGCGCCACGCCGTGTACCACCGGTGAAAAGCCTTGCTGTGAGTTGGGGCGCATTTTCATATCGGACGCCAGCGACACGCCGCGCACGCGAAGGGAATCAAACAGATCGCCCGGAATATAAAAGTCGCCCAGCGTCAGGTTGGATTTCAGCGCCGCCAGCGGGCGGCGCAGGTAGCGGGTGTTATTCTGCCAGCTGCTGTCACCACTGGCGGATTTGCGCCAGGTGCTGCTGTCGCGAAACTGCCAGCCCAGCAGGTTGGCGCCGGAATCGAGTCCGGCATAAAAATCGTCGTTGGTCTCTTTGGCTGAGCCTTTTGTCCGCGTGTTGTACCAGGTGGTGTTCCAGGAGAGCATCAGCGCCGGGATCCCTTCGTCCCAGAACTGAGGGGCAACATACCCCTCTTCGGTCCGTAAGACGGCGGCCTGCGGCACGGTGAGTGCCAGACTCAGCGTACTGGTGTCCGTTTTCACTTCGCCACCCTGAACCAGATCGTGCAGTTGCACCTGACCATCGGCAATGGCGGGCGCCGGGATCGCTTTGGTATTGATCCCCAGCATCATGGCATCTTTCCACGCCAGGCGAGCGTCATCGCGTTGCTCGCCATACGTCACCGTATAGCGTCCTTTCCAGTCCCCGTTGACGTAAATATCCATCTCCTGCGGGCCGGCTGGCATGGCGTTGTTTTCGTAAAAGCGTGACAGATCGGACTCACCGGATGCGCCAGCAAGCAGGGAGGTATCAAACGATACCGCACCCGATTTATGCGAAAGCAGAAGCGAGCAGACAGCCAGCATACAGAGCCTGTTTTGTTTCAATTTCATGGTGAGTCTTTCCGGTCACTGGCTGGTGAGCGTGCGGGTTTTGTACGCACCCAAATCATCCACATACATCAGCTGGTAGGTTTGGCCGCGTTTCACCGCGTTTTTGGTTGCGACGGTGAGTTGACCAAAGGGCGATACCATCGGTGATTCCTGCAGCAATTTGGTTTTGCCCTGGGAAATATTGGCGACCGTAATATGGAAAGGGCTGTCATTAACAATGCGGAACGCGTTACCGCTGGCAATCAGGGTCAGTTTTTCCGTCGCGTTATCCAGCGTGCCGGTTAACGAGGCCGGGCGATAAAACATTTTGATGCGCGATTTAATCGCCAGCTGAACGGTATTCTGGTTTTGTATATTTTCCGGCTTCGGAGGAATATCGAGCACGTTCAGGAAAAAAACCGATTCACGATCGCCCGGCAAATTCGCAGGCAGCTTTTTTATCCGCAGTTGCTGACCATTATGTTCGCTGACTTTCACCACCGGTGGCGATAACAGAAAAGGAACGTTTGCCGTTTCCGGTGTGGAATTAATATCGCCGTCATCAATCCAGGATTGCACCAGTGCAGGAGCATCACCCGTATTGATTAACTGAACAATCACCTCTTTGTTATTCTCAGGGTAAAGAACACGCGTGCCATTAATCACAATATTGGCCCATGCGTTGCCCGCGCTGAGCAGCAGAGATGCCAGCATAATAATCTTACGCATAATGGTAACCTTAAAAACAGGCTTCGCAGGAACGAAGCCTGATTAACAGAAATTACAGGTAGGAGATGGTGTAGGTCACGTTTGAGCTCAACGCACCGACCGTTGCGGCAGCGGCGTTGGTTTTATAGTAATAAACGTCCAGCGTCAGCGTTTCAGAATCTGGCGCCGTGGCGGTACCCATAATGCTGGTGGTGTAAGCCTGGTTCAGCGTAACCGGCGTTGATTTACCTGGCTCAACTAAGGCGAAACCGACATTACGCGCCACACTGGCATCGTTTTCATTGACGCTGTTATTCAGCAGGTATTTACCGTCGGTAGAAATATTATCAGCGCTGGAGAAATACACTTTCAGCGGCGTACCGGTCGTGCCTGCTGCTGGCGTACAACCTGAGAAGGTTAACGAAATGGATTTTTTATTTTTCGTAATCAGGCCAACCGTGGTCCCGGCATCCTTAACCGAAATGGGGGAAAGCGCGACGGTCATATCGGCACTTTTTCCACCATTAATGGTACAGGTGGTATCGGTAATAGCACCGGTAAAGTTAATGACGCCACCCGCTGAGTTATCTGCAGCAATAGCCTGAGCAGAAGCAATGGCTGCGCCAAGCACAGATACGGTCATGATCGTTTTGAACATGATAAACTCCATAATATTTTGTTTTATATAAAAAAGAATGTTTCCCGGCTGCGCAACACACTGTGACTGGCTAACGCGCATAGCGACCTGAGTACGAGCCTTGACGATATTATGTTGCATCAAAAAGATACATAACAAAACATTATTCCGATTAATCAATAATAATGAGATTATAATCTTGCTATAATGTTTTTTTAAGGATCATAACCCAAACACCTTCATTCGAAGGTCTTAATTAATGAATTAATAATTGTAAATTTATGAAGTTTTCTATACGCCATGCTCAAATAATATTTGATGACTTGACCACACCCTCTTTAGACATATTATTGCGAGGGAAATACAGTCGTTTATAACAGTGGTGTAATAATCATATGAAGTATCTTATTGATCTCGCAATGCTTTACGAAGTGGACTCCGGTGTGATCATGATAAATGGAGAAGAGGAATCTTCCATTAAGTTATCAAATCAGGCGGCACGTTTGTTATATGAACTCATCATTAATAATGGTAAAACCCTCGACAGGGACGACCTGATTAAGAAAGTCTGGGAAGACCGCGGTTTTTCCGGCTCCTCAGTCAGTCTTAATGTTGCCATAAGTGAAATCAGAAAAGCTTTTCGTAGTTTAGGACGTGACCCGCTGCTGATTAAGACCATTCGCGGTAAAGGTTTTAGTCTGGCTGCGCATATTGAACATCACACCGTCAGGCCGCCCGTTTCTGCCCCGGAAAAAATGGTGGCGGAAGTCGCGGATATTGTAACGCAGCAGCGAGACCCGCCAGAACGCCTGCGTCGTCGGGACAGCGGCTTTACCACGCTGTGTGTCATGGCGCTGGTGGCGATAATGGGCATCGCTGCGCTGCTGTTCTATCAAAATATGCGCATGACCGAACGCGCGAAAGAGTCCGATATTCATCTGCTGGGCAAAATTGATCGCTGTACGGTTTATCTTATCGACAAGAACATGTATCAGCCGCAACAGACCTGGTTTAGCCGGGCCAAACAGGCTATCGCTCGTCAACAAATAGACTGCGAGCATCAGGCCGCGGATATGTATTATTCAAAATTCAAAAAGTCACAGCTGGAAAATGATTTCCTGGCTGTCTGTTATCTGCAGGATAGTGGCGATAGCTATAAAAATTGCATCTCTTACAGAAGCCTGACAGGGAGTTAAGATCATGTCGAAGAGAAACCTGAGTCTATTTTTGGGCGTGGTACTGCTGATTTCTGTTATCGCCATTGTCCTGTTTTATCCGCAAAGAACCCAGGAAGAGGGATTTGGTTGTCAGTCTGACACGGTTTCCAGGAAAACCTATTCAACGGGTGAGTCGACAGGTCTGTCGTTAACGACGCTATTTCTGTTTAACAGTAGCGACATTGTCACCGTGATCCATAAAGGCGTATTTATTCGCGGAGACAAACGTTATTTGATTGACCGCAACTATGTCCTGAATGTAGAGAAAGTTGCTGGCAGTGATATTTACTATATTAAAGGAAAAAAAGTGCACAAATCTGATGATGATGTTGCACCGGATGGCGTAGTTAATGAGCTGCTGCTGGACAGTATCGACTTCTTTTATGTCACCCGGCTCAAGAGTCATGCATGGCTAATTAAAGGGCTGGTTTTGCCAATAATGATGTGCGTAGCCGTGCCGACATCCTGATATTCTGCAGAACATCAAGAATAGATGTTTGTCTATTAGTCTAAAAATCTCAATTTTATTCATTATGTAACAACAAGATGCAAAAGCATTCTGTTATTTTTCATCCTTTCCTGTGAAACGGATGAAATTTTCTGTATTGCCTCGTTATTTTTGGGGTGACTATACTTCGCCCCGAAAAAGGGGCTCCCCTTTTTTAAACATCTGGATTCTTTTTTGAAGGACTAAATAAATGAATAAACTGAACGCTATCGTTCTGGGCTCACTGCTGTCTCTTTCTGCCCTGAGCGCTGTTAATGCAGCGGAAACTACCGCTTCTGCAACCTGGCAGGCTTCTGCAACGAAAGACAGCGATTCCGATCTGGTTGTCACGCCAACGCGTGCACTGAACTTCGTTTATAGCGCAAGCACCAAAGCGTTTAACACCGACACCGGTCTGTTTGATGTGGCTATTCGTGGTGACCACGCTTCTGCTACCAACTTCAAACTGGAAGCAATCGTTGATGACTCTGACAACACCCTGTTCAGCGTTGGCGGCGAAGCAACCAAACTGAAAGTAGGCGCGCGTTTTGGCGGGACCGATCTGGGCTCCATCGGTGGCACAGTGGGTGCGAAATCAACGGCATGGACTACCCTGGTTGACTCTTCAAACAACACCGGCGTCTCTTCTGGCCTGTGGAACCTGACTACCAGCGCAGGCGCGACGGCGAATACCGAAGTGACCGGCCAGGACAAATTTGTGTTCTACGTCGATTCTGCACAGGACAGCACCGGTGCAGCGAAAGAGTTCAAAGACCTGACCAACAGCCTGTGGGAAGGTACTGTGTCCGTTGCGTTCCGCGCAACCTGGAGCTAAGAGCTGACAGTTACAGGGGCGTAAGCCCCTGTTTAGGGAAATATCATGTTTAGCCTTAAACCCATCTTCTTCTCTTTATTATTTATCTCCTCCTCCGCGCTGGCGATTAATGTTGGCAAAGTCACCACCATTATTCCTGCCAATGCGGATTCCATCGCCAAGGAATTAAAAAACGAAGCGGATAGCGTGCGCATTATTTCCATCAGCGCCCAGCGTATCAGCAGCCCGATGGATGAAGGCGTGGTGATTAATCCGGAGAAAATTGACGAGCTGCTGCTGACACCTACGCGCATGGTCATGCCCGCCGGGACCAGCAATATCGTCAAATTTTACTATCACGGTAAGGCCGACGACCGGGAGCGCTACTACCGCATTACCTTCATTGATGAAGGGGTCAGCGAAGATCTTGATAACGGCTCGCAAAAGAATGGCAAAGGGATGACCCGCGCGGTGGTGAGCACCATTCTGGTGGTACAGCCCCGGAAGAAGAACGTCGATTTTGTCTACGTGGCTGGAAAGATCACCAATAAGGGCAATACCGCGTTTCGCGTTAACGCGAGCGGGACATGCCTGAAGCCCAACCCGGAATCGCCGACCACACCGTGCGTCAAAAACTTTTACCTGATGCCGGGGACCTCCCGCGCGATCGACGACATCAACGTTACGGACAACCATTTTCATCTCGGAATTTGGGACCTGAAACAGTTCATTCCTGTTAAGTAAGGATGCATGGTGAAAAATAAATTAGTGTTGCCGGTGATGATGGCGTGCACATCCGGCCTTTTGCCCGCGTATGCGCATGCTGCCTCCAGCTCCGTGGTTATCGCTAATTACCGTTTTCCCGACTCACTCTATGCCCTGCTGGAGCAGGGGATCAAAATCCCCGTTTATTTGGTCAATACCCGCCCGAATGCAACGCAAAAGGGCGGCAGCGCAAGTGATGTGAGCGAATATGTCCGTATTGGCGACGTGACGATCTACGCAGAAGACCGACAGCTCGGGCTGCGCGATGTCCAGGTCCAGGAGTCAGACAACGGTATCCGTCTGTCGAAAGAGATGCGGACGTTACTGCAAAGCATTAATGGCAAGCAGTTTGACGACCACATGCGTATTCCGGTGAGCGCCGGGTCGGCGTTCGAGCTGGATCAGAAAAAGATGCGTCTGTTGCTGAACCTCTCTCAGCGCGATTACGGGGTGAATATTCGTCCGCGTGAGGTGGATATCGACGCCCCTGAATCGGACGACCTGAGCGGCACGCTCTCCTATAACCTCGGTGCGTATCACACCGAGAGCGGCTACGGCGATAGCTGGTCCTCCGGCTATCTCAACGCCAAAAGCTGGATCTCGATGGGGGTCGATCACCTGCTGGTCGATGGCTCTGGCTACGTCAACGAAAACAGCAGCGACACCCAGATGAACGCGGTGATGTGGGAACGTGACTATCAGGGCATGCGCTACGCCGCCGGGATGTTGAACGGCTGGGCGATGCAGTCTCTGGCCAGCGTCAGCGGTATCTCCGGCGGGGAAGTGTACGGTGTCTCCGTGGGGAACCAGGCCAACTCGCGTAAGCGGGACAATACCCTCTCCCTGACGCCGATTGTGGTCTATTTCCCGACCGCCGGGGAAGCCCGCATTCGTCGTGACGGCCAGCTTGTTGGCATTCAGCGCTTTGACGTGGGTAACCACGAAATCGACACCAGCGAGCTGCCCTACGGGATCTACAGCGTGGAAGTCGAGGTGGTCAGCGGCAGCCGCACCGTGTCGCGCAGTATGTACACGGTGAACAAACCTTTCACCAACAACGTGTCGGAATCGCTGCGCTGGCAGACGTGGGGCGGGATTTATAGCCGCGACAAATCCGTCGTCAACTATAAGAAGTACGCCAAACGGAAAAACGAGCAGGACAACAGCTACTACTACGATTACGACACCAAACATAAAGACACCATGTCGCTGGTCGGGGCCTCCTTCAGCAAGCGCAGCGGGATGGTCGACTGGAACGCGTCCGGCTATATGATGCGCGAACACGTGGTCAGCGAACTGTGGGCCTCCCTGAACCTGACCGGCTATTTCTCGGTGAATACCCAGACGATGGCCGCCTCCGACGGAACGTACCGCGCCAACTACGGGGCCAACGTCAGCCTGCCGTGGAATATCGGTTCGGTCTGGTACTCCCACGAGCAGCTCTCCAGCGGTAAGTTCCTCGATATCTATGAAAACAAAGGCAACACGTGGGGGGCATCGTTCAGCCTGCCGTCGTTTGGCCTGCCGTCCGCCGGCAACCTGAGCCTGATGCGGCAGACAGATGACGTATACCGCTACAAACGCTACCAGATTGACTACTCCCAGGGGCTGTACGCCGGTCGTTACGGTACGGCGCGCCTGCGGGTGGGGATGTCGCGCAATAAATACGAAGGCTACTACGAAGAGAAAGACCGCTACGTGATGCTCGATTTCTCCATCCCGCTGGGCAACACCGTCTCCGTGGGCGTTTCTCATAACCGCGATACCGGCACGGCGCTTAACGTCAGCGCCAGCCGCCAGTTCGAAGGGGATTACCTGAAGTCGGTTACCGGCAACGTTTCACGTGCCTTCAGCAGCAACCAGGATCGCACCGTGAGCGGCGGGGGCAGCGTGAGCTTCGACACGCCGTGGAACAGCAACATTCTGAGCGTGCAGAGCGGCACCAGCAAAGGCTGGAACTCCACGCTGACCAGCGACGGCAGCGTGGGCTGGTCGAAGGAGGCGGTTGCGGCGGGTAAAGGCACCCATAGCGCAGGGGTGATCGTCAGTACCGGGCTTAAATCCGACGAGTCGCTCACGCTGAAGCTCAACGGCCGCACGGAGCGCATCAAGGGCGATAAAACCTGGCTGTCGTTGCCGGCCTATCAGGCCTATGACCTGGAAGTGATGAACAGTGAAACCGGCACCGAAAGCTATGACATTGGCGCAAATGCCCGTCGTCATATCACGGTTTACCCGGGGAACACGGTGGTGATGAAGCCGCAGGTGAAAAAAATCGTCACCCTGTTTGGCCGCCTTGTGGATGCCAACGGTAATCCGGTGAGCGCCACGCAAATCAAAAACCACGTCGGGCTGACCCGCACCGAAAACGACGGTCGCTTCGTGATTGACGTGGACAAGAACAATCCGGTGCTCAGCATTGCCACGCCGGACGACAGCGTCTGTGAGGTGCGTCTGGATATTGCGTCCAACCGCGGCGCGCTGTGGCTTGGGGACATCTCCTGCGATAAGGGCGATTTCGTCTGGCAGGAAGCAAAAGGAACACGGGGACGTGACGATGAAAAAGATATTCGCTCTTAATTTGCTGCTGCTAAGCGCGGCGGCGCAGGCGCAGCAGATGCCCTATTTTGCCATCAACAACCCGGACAACAACGGGACGGGCAACACGGCGGCGCTGTTCAGTCTGAACAGCACCTCCACCGCGTTTTTACACGGCTCGCGGGAGTGGCCCACCCTGAGTGCCAAAACCAACAACGGGATTGCCACCTACATACCGGACAACAGCTTTAACGGCCCGGCGGGCAGCGCGCTGACCATCAACTTCAGCGTCACCGGCTCCAGCGCCTCGCCGTTCTTTAAGGGGACCGCGTGCTCGTCAACCTGCGGCACCACGGGCTATACCGCGACGACCAGCTATTCAGACACCTCGATGGTGGTGAAACCGCCGGTCATTGAGCCGGGTACCTCCTATGGCCGCTGGGTGCTGGGGGATCCGTTCTTTAACTATCTGCTCAATGCCGCTCCCGGCAACGAGGTGACGATCACCTCCACGCCGCAGATCTCCTCTATCAGCAAGGTGACCACCACCAACACGCTGCATAAGGTCGGCACGTTGACCATGACCAATTCGCGGGCGCTGGATCTGGGCATTGACCCGATCAGCGGCGAGGTGACCATTGTGGATGGTTCAACCGGGGCGACGTGTACCAAGTACACCCGCAATACGGTGTCGGGCGTACTCTGTGAACTGCTGGAATATACCTTTGTCGGGGAAGATATCACCGGCTACAACCCGGGGCTGGCGCTGACCTCCTCCCGTGTGAACGGCGTGCTGCAATCGCATATGAACGGGGGGACGGGGCTGGCGGCGGAAATTACTTTCGATGAGAGCAACTGGTACAGCATCTCCGGGGGTATTTTGAGTGATACCCGCGTGCTGGCGAATACCTTCCTCGCCGCGCCGCAAAAAAATGGCGGCAAGGCGTACCTCAAAATTTTTCTCCCGAAGGCGCTGATTTTGAGCGTGGCGCAGGCCGGGGATGGCAGCAATATCGGCAATATCGTCAGCCTGTGCCTGACACCGGGCAACAGCTCGCTGGCGGCAGATTTCTGCTTCCAGCCGGGGGGCGGGCTGGTGATTAACCCTATCCAGCCAGGGCTTGCTATCGTCCCGGATAACCCGGATTACACGCTCGATCCTAACGGCCTGGGCGGTTCCGGGAAAGGAACAATTGGCGAGGGGCCGATAGAGATCCCCTACACCATTACCTACAGCGGCGCGCAAAAAGATGCGGCGATTGCGGTCACGGTGAAGGTCACCGGGCCGACGCAGAGCCTGAACGGCGTGGACTACTGCGCCTTTAGCGGCAACGGCTTCACGGTGCCGATCCCCGGCAATGTGCTGCTGGGCAAAAGCTACACGCTGAAAGCGCATAACTGCAAAGGTGAAGTGCTGCCCATTCCTGCCCCCGCCACCCATGCGGAAGAGTGGGACAAGATAAGCTCAGGCGTGACGGACATGTGGCTGTGGAAAACCCCGCTGGTATTGCAGTTTGTGATGAATAATCCGGTGTCGAAAACCACCTATGACGGTAATAACTGGTTTGGTGAAGTGACGGCTCAGGGTCGAATTGATGTCAGCGCTTCCTGGAATTAAACGTGTATGACTGGAAAATTCCTGGCTATTTTTGCAATAAATTGCTTCATTTCCGCAAGCGCAAATGCTTTAATTATTGAAAGTCTAAATATTGATTTTCTACCTGAAAAAGAAGTTGTTTTTCAGCCAATAAAAAACGATACCAGCGTTCGACAGAATTATACTGTTTCGCTTATTCAGGTCGACGTCCCTAAAGAACACGGGAAAGAGACTGAAATAAAAGATGGCGAGGTGATGTTCTCGCCGAAACAGTTAACTCTGGAGAGTGGCGAGCAGGCCGGTTTTAAGTTTTATTATACCGGCCCGCACGACAATAAAGAGCGCTATTATCGCGTTGAATTCACCGAGACGCCGCTCCAGGCGCAGGTTGTGATGAGCAAAGGCCAACGCATTCAGTCGGATGTGGTGGTTTCGCTTGAGGCTATTTTAATTGTCCGGCCATGGACAAGACATTTTGATTATACGTTTAGTAACGGGGTGGTGAGTAATACCGGGAATACCTGGTTTAAATATGTTTCCTCTCAGGGATGTAGCTCACAATATAATGATTCAAAATATCTTCCACCGGGTCAACGGCTGGAAATAGATAATTACGCGCAGCCCGCAAAGCGGATGATTATTTACGGAAATAAAATCATCCCGCTTACACGCTGCCCGTAACAACCGCTTTCCTTCATAAAAGGAAATTATCCTTTGGCGCAAGCTGAAGATTTACAACTACAGGAGAATAAAATGAAAGCGATTTCATTCGTAGAAGCGAAAGACATTATCGGTGGTGCATTAAACCCATTCGCTGGCCTCGTTAAAGGCGCACAGCTGGGTTATGACACCGGTGCAAGCATCATGGGCATGGTAGGTGGCGTGGTTGGCGGAATTCTGGGTGGCGCAATGGGCTTCCTGGGTGCGCTGGTTGGCAGCTACAACTAATTCAGATTAACAGGAAGACAAACATGCAAGTTATCGATTTCAAAAAAGCACAGGCCATCATCGGTGGTTGGGATCCGTTTGCTGCTGCCCTTCAGGGTGCGAGCGCAGGCTATAACGCAGGCAGCCAGATGTTAGGCGCGCTGGGCGGCACCATCGGTGGTGTATTTGGCCTGGTGGGCGGCTTCATCGGCGGCTTCTTCAGCGCATAAGTTATCGACCTATGCTTATGGCCCGCTTTGCCGGGCCATTTTTTTATTTCAGCCACGGATAATTATGTTTTCGCTTTTTCAGTATAAAAAAAAGGGTAAGACACCCGTTATTCGCCAGCATGAATTTACCGAATGCGGGCTGGCCTGCCTGGCGATGGTGCTGGGGCACTATGAACACCATGTCTCCGTCAGCCAGCTGCGCAGGGAGCTTTCAGTCTCTGCCGACGCGGGCACCTCGATGGCGGAACTCATGACCCTCGCCAGCGATAAAAATATGACGGGTCGGGTGCTCAAGGGCGAAATCACTGAAATTGAAAGTGCCGAACTGCCGCTCATTGCCTTCTGGCGCGGCAATCACTTCGTGGTGATCGTGAAGGTTGACGGGCGCAGCGTAACGGTCCACGACCCGGCCAGCGGCGTGCGACGCTACAGCCTCAAAGAGGCGCAAAAACTCTTTTCCGGCTACGTGCTGGAGCTGAAGCCGACGCCGCGCTTCGACAAAAAATCCCCTGACGAGACGCTCACGCTGGGGCGGCTGGCCAATAAATCCCCGAGCTTATTTCAGCGGCAGGTGCTGCTGTTTGTGCTCTCGATTTTTACCCTCATCACCATGCTGGCCAGCCCCACCTACGTGCAGCTGATCATGGACGAGGCCATCTCGCGTAACGACAACGATCTGGTGATCTTACTTACCGCCATTTTCGCTATCGTCTTTATTTTTGAAGTCATAGGTAAGTTCCTCAAGCAGCTGCTTGAGATCCTGATGCGTAACATCGCCTATGACGACCTCAGCCAGTCGGTTCGCCGCTATATGCTGCGCACCCAGACCAGCTGGTTCCGCAGCCGCCCGCCGGGCATTGTGCTGGCGATAGAGAAATCGCTCCATGCCTGCGCGGAGTTCATCAGCAATGGCTATGTGCAGATCCTCTTTTCCAGCCTGATCGCCTTCACCAGCCTGCTGTTTATGCTGCTGTATAACGTGAAAATCGCCGTGCTGACGATGCTGCTGATGGGGGTGTTCTTCCTGATCCGCTTTTCGCTGATCGGGCCTTACCAGCGCGCGGTGGACGACTCCATCGAGCGCACCGCAAAGTATGAGTCGCTGCTGGTGGAGACGCAGAAGGGGATCATCACCCTGAAGGCCAACAACATGGAGCAGGCCCGGGACGCGGTGATGGACAAATCCCAGCGCGAACACATCGCCGGGCTGATGCGCAAAGAGCGCCTGCTGGCCCGCTTTGATGTTGCCTCGCTGCTGGTGATCAACGCCGAGCAGCTGCTGGTGGTCTGCTTTGGCGCGTGGCTGATCCTGGAAGGACAGATGAGTATCGGGATGCTCTACGCCTACATCAGCTACAAACGCTACTTCTCCGACGCGATGGTGCAGGTGGCGCAAAAGCTGCTGGACAAAAATGCGCTCAAAGGGCCGCTGGATCGCGTGGGCGACCTGCTGTTTGCCCCCTCTGAAGCCAGCCAGTTTGGCCGGAAGATTGTGACTTCACCCGTCAGTCTGGCCTTTGAGGATGTCTCTTTTGCTTATCCGGGACGCGAGGCGACCCTGCAGCACATCAACATGACGCTGAAGCAGGGCGAAGAGGCGGTGATTGTCGGCCAGAGCGGCTCCGGGAAAACCACGCTGCTGCGTCTGATCTCCGGGATGTTGCTCTCCACGTCGGGCAGTTTGCGGATCAATGCGATCCCGATCACCGAGTGTGATCTCTCCTCTCTGCGCCAGCATATCCGCATCGTGCATGCGGACGATATTCTCTTTACCGGCTCCATTCTGGATAACCTCTCCTGCTTTGATAGCGCGCCGGACAAGGAGCGGGTGATTGCTGCCTGCCGGCTGGCGGAGATTGACCACGTGGTTGCGCGCCTGCCGCACGGATACGAAACGGAGCTGTTGCCGGGAAACACCTTTTTCTCCGCCGGTGAGATGCAGCGTCTGGTACTGGCGCGCGCCCTGTACAGCCAGCCGAAGCTGCTGCTGTGCGATGAAGTGACGGCAAACCTCGATAAAACCACGGCGCAGAAGGTGCTGGCGAATCTGCGTGGGCTGGGGATTGGTCTGGTATTTGTCACCCACTCGCCGGAGGTGGTGGGTTGTCACGGACGGCTCTACACCATGGAAAACGGCACGCTGAGGGAGAGTGAGCAATGATGTTTCTGCCCCGTCTCTACGCCCGACTTTGCGCCCGGCAGGCTGGACGCACGCTGCTCGCAAGCCGGATCACGCAAAACTACAGCCAGTTTATGCGCTGCCCGGAGGCTGACGTCCCGCCCGATTTTCTGCGCCAGAACGCCCTGGAGATGAGCGGCTTTCATTTTGTCGAGCAGATCTTCCCGCCCGCGCTGTGGCGGCGCAACGTGCGTTTCGATCTCCACGCCCGGGTGGCGGCATTTACCCGCGAGCAGGATTTTTATTCTCAGCCCCGCACCCTGCTGCTGGGCATGCGCTGGGCCGGGTTTGGCCTGATCGCGGATGCGCTGCTCGCCACCGCGCCAGAGGACGTGCGCTTTCAGTTTGTTACCCGCCTTCCCGCGCTGCACAAGCTGATGGCGGCACACGAGGAGCGGCGGGCAAAGGCGTTTTTCGCCCCGCACCGGCTGGTGACCGTGCTGCTGGTGGATGAGCGTCTCCCGGATGCGCCGCTGTTCATGACCCAGGCGGGCGACCAGAAAGCGTGGTTAACGGACGTGTCGACGCGCTTTTTAACGCGCTACGGATACGTGATCCGTACGCTGCTGCCCGGCTGTTCGCTGCACTCGGCGGAATTTGCGCTGGAGAGCCAGACCTATGCCCCTGCGGAGTACCGTCAGGCCGCCACCGCCACGCTGAACGCGTTGCGTAAAACCCCCACGCTCTGGAGTGCATGGGACGATCTTTCAGTGATTTATCATGGATGACATGTCGTGAAATTAAGAAACCGAAACCGACAACGTCGGGCGCTGATCCCGCACCATTTTTCAAAGAGCTACGAGATCAACGCCCCGCGGCTGAAAGGCGTGTTAACGCTGTTTATCGCCTTTTTTCTCTGTCTGCTGGTCTTTTCGATCGTCTTTAACTTTTCGGAAACCACGCTGGCGCGCGGGGTACTGATCCCGGCCCAGGGGGATGTGGAAGTGCGTGCCCGAGAGTCGGGTACCATCGTTGATTTTGCCGTACGTCCAGGCCAGTACGTGAAAGAGAACGACCCGCTTTTTACCGTGTCGCAGGACTACGGCGGCAAGCAGGGCTCGGTGGTGCAGTTCGATCGCCAGCAGATGGAGGCGGAGAAAAAGCGCAGCGAGCAGCGCGTGCAGACCATTGAAGATTCTATTGCCACCTACCGGAAAAACCTGGCGCAGCAGCTGGATATTGCCGACCGGCAGATTGTGGTGTCCCGCGACAAAGTGAAAAAGCTGCGTGCGTTGCTCAAAAACAGCACCGATACCTATGAGGCGTGGAAAGCGATATCCGGGAAAGGGTATGTGTCGAAGGTCGATCTGGATAAAAGCCACAACGACGTGCTCAACGCGCAGCTCAACCTGACGCTGGAGGAGAGCAGTATCCTCGATCTGGAGGCGCGCAAAACCAGCCTGACCGACAGCACCCAGTCGCAAATCGACTCCCTGAGCCAGGAGCTGCTGTACGTGAAAAACCGGATCAGCGAAATTGACCGCAACCTCTCCAGCCGGGGCAGCTCTACGATGGCCATGCTGGCGCCTGCCGATGGCTACGTGGTGGCGATCAACTTCCCGCCGGGTCGGGCCATTACGCAAAACAGCGAGGTGGTGGTGGTGATCCGTAAAAACACCGCCGCGTCGATGGAGGGGTACCTCTATGTGCCAGCCACGGGCGTGGGCCGGGTGGCGAAAGGGGATAAGGTGAAGCTGCGCTTTGACTCCTGGCCGGTGGATAAATATGGCTCGGTGGAGGCCACCCTGTCTGATTTCTACGAGGTGAATATTGATGCCCATTCGGCACTTATCCCGCTGCAGGAGGGGCAGAACTACTATCTTGCCAAGGTACGGGTGCCTTCCTGGTTTACCGATCCGGACAACAAAAAGCGTCTGCTGATGGGTGGGATGACGGTGAACGCCGATATCGTTATCGATCGTAAGCCGCTCATCAACCTGCTGATTGCGCCGCTGGAGCGGGTGCGTAAACGGTTTATCGATTGACCCGATTTCATCGTTCATTGCCCGTTAGCCCACAGGATAAAACAGGGTAGCGGGCTATTCTCCTTATCACACGCACAGGAGAATAGCCCATGAACATCACCCATATTCGCAATGCCACCCAGTTGATCACGTATGCCGGTAAACGCTTTTTGATCGACCCGATGCTGGCCGCAAAAGACGCTTACCCCGGTTTCCCCGGCACGGCCCGGGCCCACATCCGTAACCCGATGGTCGAGCTGCCCGTTGACGTCAGCACGCTGCTGGACGCCGATGCGGTGATCGTCACCCACACCCATGACGATCACTGGGATCGCGCGGCAGTGGAACTGATCGCCAAAGACAAACCGATCTATGTGCAAAACGATCGTGATGCCGCGCTGCTGCGAAGCCAGGGTTTTCACAACCTGACAGTCATGACCGACGAGACCACCTTCGGTGATATCCGCATCGCGAAAACCCACGGCGGCCAGCACGGTACCGATCGTGCGTACGCGGTGCCGGAGCTGGCAGAGCGTCTGGGCGAAGCCTGCGGTGTAGTTCTGCGCCACCCCGACGAGAAAACGCTCTACATCGCGGGCGATACCGTCTGGCGTGATGCGGTGGCGGCCGATCTGCAAAAACACCAGCCGGATGTGGTGGTGCTTAATGCCGGATACGCGCATGTGATCGGTTTCGGGCCCATCATTATGGGGGAAGAGGATCTGCTCAACGTTCACTTCCTGCTGCCGCAGGCAAAAATTGTGGCGGTCCACATGGAAGCCATTAACCACTGCCTGCTGAGCCGCCGCGCGCTGCGGGACTACGTGGAAGCGAACCAGATCGGTGATGCGGTGAGCATTCCCCAGGACGGCGAAACCGTTATATTCTGAGCACCAAAAAGGGAAGGAGAGACAGATGCCACTTATCAACGTCGCGATTGTCGCGGTAGACGGGTTTAGCCCGTTCCACTACTCCGTTCCCTGCATTCTGTTTGGCGACGCGGTCTCCGGCGAAAAGCGCTTTAACGTGACGATCTGCGCCGAAAAACCCGGCGTTCTCACCTCTAAAGAGGGCTTTGCCCTCAACGCGACGCAGGATTTTTCAGCCATTACGCAGGCGGATATTGTGGTGGTGCCTTACTGGCAGCACGTGCTGGAACGCCCGCCTCAGGTGCTGCTCGACAGCCTGGTGCAGGCAAGAGACAACGGCGCGGAAATCGTCGGGCTGTGTCTGGGGTCGTTTGTGCTGGCGTATGCGGGCATTCTCGACGGCAAGCGCGCGGCCACCCACTGGGAGTTTGAACATCACTTCCAGTCGCTTTTTCCGTGCGTCCAGCTTGATATCAACGCCCTCTACGTGGATGACGACAATATCATCACCTCCGCCGGGACCGCCGCCGCGCTGGACTGCTGTCTGTACATCATCCGCCAGCGCTTCGGCAGCGTGGTCGCCAACCAGATCGCCCGCCGAATGATTGTGCCGCCGCACCGCGAAGGCGGACAGGCGCAGTTTATTGCCCAGCCGGTGCCGAAGGACACCCGCGACGCGCGGATTAACGGCCTGATCGACTATCTTCAGCAGCACATTACCAAACCGCACAGCCTGGACTCGCTGGCGGCGGTGGTTTCCATGAGTCGCCGCACGCTGACCCGTCATTTTGTCAACGCCACCGGCATGACCGTGGCCGACTGGCTCACCGCCGAGCGCCTGCGGCGCAGCCAGATCTTGCTGGAAGCCGGCAATATGCCGGTTGAACGCGTGGCCGAGCTGGTGGGGTTTAACTCCGCGGTGACCTGGCGACAACAGTTTAAGGCGCGCTTTGGGGTGAGTCCGGCGGAGTGGCGCAGGACGTTTCGCATTCAGCCCTCTTCAGGGAAAAATAATGCTGTCACGATGGAATAAAATGGCGTGGTCGGCATCTTAGGGCTCACGATAACGAATGACCTGACGAGTGTGCCTTATGCCACCTGATGACGCTGAAAGTACACAGTTGCGAGAGCTGATCCCCGGCCTGCGCCGTTTCGCTCTCTGGCTGACCCGGGATGTCCATGAAGCCGACGATCTGGTGCAGACGACGCTTGAGCGTGCGCTGGATAAATGGACAACACGACGACCTGATGCCTCGTTAAAAAGCTGGTTATTCACCATTCTCTATCGCGAGTTCCTGATAGAGAAACGCCGCACAAAGCGCTACTGGGGATTGCTCAGCAGAATGAAAAGCGATGACAATCCTGCCTGGCCGTCAGCGGAGCAGGAGATTGCGACACAAAGTATGCTGGAGGCCTTTGGACGTTTGACGCCAGAGCAACGCAGCCTGCTGATCCTCATAACCATTGAAGGTCTGAGCTATCAGGAGGTTGCCCATGTGATGGATATTCCCATCGGCACCGTGATGTCCCGACTTTCCAGGGCTCGCCAGGCGCTGCACCGCCTGGGCGAGGGTGAAACCCCACAGCCGATACTGAGACTGATGAAATGAAAATACCGCCTGACGAACACGATTTGCATGCTTATGTAGACGATCAACTGGATGAGCATGAGCGGGTCATTATGGAACGCTACCTGGCACAGCATCCGCACATTGCCCGGCAGGTGCAGGGCTGGCGGGAGGATGCACAGCGTCTGCGCGCCACGCTGGGGGGGCTGCCGTTGCCTGACGTGACCACGTCGCTGGATCCTGCGACGATACGCGCCCGACAGGTACGCCGAACCCACAGCCGTATGCGGCTGGCGGCCTCTTTTGTACTGTGCATCGCGCTTGGCTCACTGGGTGGCTGGCAGGCGCGTGGCTGGCAGAGTGCCGCCAGTGCGCCAATGGGCGATGCGCTCAGCGCCTATAAGCTGATGGTGGTTGAGAAAAGTATGGCAGCCGATTTTACCCCGGACGGACCCACAGCCCTGACCGCGTGGCTGACGCAACACGTCGGAGCGGGGGCGCAGATGCCCGATCTGCGCCAGGCTGGGTTCACGCCGGTGAGCGGTCGCCTGTTTGCTACAGAACAGGGGGCCGCTGCGATGGTGCTTTACCGGGACAGCACCGGCCATACCCTCAGCTTCTATATTCGCCCGCCGGATCCTCGCCAGCCGCTGCTCTCAACCGGCCAGCGCACCGCGGGCGGGCTGGTGGCCCTTTATGGCTCCTCGCAGGGACTGAACTATGCCGTCGTCGGCCCGGCGGGTATGGTCAACAATCCCGCCATTTCCCGCGAACTCGGCAAACGCACCTGACGACCCCGCCGCCCGTTGCGTAAAACTTTTTTGCAACGGGCGGGAATAAACCGCGCGCTCAAACATCTCTTACACAAGCCTGCATGATGCCGGCCTTGATGAATAAGGATTGAGAGATGAGAAAAGCAACGTTAGCGACTCACGGTTTTTTCATGGCGTCTTTACTGTTCGCGGGCGCCGTTTTCCCGGTTACCGCCAGCACGACGCCGTTAACGGATGCGGTCAAACAGAACTTCGATGGCGAAATCCAGAACAACACGCTGGCGATTAGCCCGGATGAAAAACTGGCTGTGGTGGCCCGCAGCGGAAAGCCGGAAGTCATCGTTTACGATTTGACGACCGGGAAAGTCAGCGCCGTGCTGAAGCACTACAACACCCCACGAAATATCGTTTTTGCTCCGGACGGCAAGAGCTTCTATGTGTCGGACAGCAGCCTGGGCCTTATTGAGCGCGTGGATGCCACGACCTTCAAAACAGCTGAGCAGTATGCCGCAGGGCCTGGCGCGTTTGGCACGGTACTGAGCAAAGACGGCAGGACGCTGTACATCAATAACCAGGCCAGCAATGCGGTCATCAGCATGAACACGGAGACGAAAATCGCTAACGCGGTGATTACCGGCTTTTCGCAACCCCGTCAGGGCGTGCGGCTCAGCCCGGATGGCCGGGTGCTGTATGTGACCAACTTCGTCAGCGACAAAATCACCCTCGTTGATACCGCCACCCACAAAATCACCGGCGAAATCGGCGGGTTTAACAAGATCCGCGCCATCTCTGTAACGGCAGACGGCAAAACGCTGTTTGCCGCCAATAGCGGAAATAACACCCTCTCGGTCGTCGACACCACCACACAAAAGGTGACGAGCACCATTCCTGTCGGCAAGCAACCGTATGGCGCCGCGCTGTCACCGGACGGCAAATTCGTCTACAGCGGCAACCTGGGTGATAACAGCGTCTCCGTTATCGACGTGCCGACACGCAAAGTCATCGCTACCGTAACGGGCTTTAACGAGCCGCGACAGGCCATCGTTTTCACCGCCGACAACCGCTACGCCTGGGTACTGAACAAGGATTTGAGCCTCTCCCGAATTGATCGTGAAACACAACGCATTGTGTCCACCGTCAAATCCTGAAAATAACGCAAGGACAATGTCATGAAAAAAACAACACACAACATCTTACTCGCAGCTGTGCTGGCCCTGGCTTCTGGTCAGAGTTTTGCGGCGGTGAAGGATGACGCGCTGGCACACTTTAAAGCGATTGCCGACGGGAAAACCGACACGCTTAAGCAGCAGTATGCACAAAATGCGCGTCTGGAGTGGGTGGGCGGGCCGCTGGACGGTACCTATACCACCACCGACGCGATTGACGGGGTATGGCGCAAATTTACCACGGCCCAGGGCACGCTGAACCATAACGTTGAAGATCTGAAGGAGGCGACAAACCCGAAAGGCAGCACCGTCACCGCACGCGTGCAGTTTGCCGGTAAGGCGACGCTCAACGTCCTGTATGTTCTGACCTACCGCGAGGGCAAAATCGTCAACGAAACGTGGCAGATTGATCCCGCGAAGCGTTAATTCTCTGTTTTACCCTCATTTTATCCCGCCAGTACGGCGGGATTTTTTATGGGCATTACTGAACAATCACCCGGCCATTCAGCGGCTGAAGCGGACGGTTATTGCTGTGCTCAAGCGCTTGCTTAAACATCTCCAGCTGCTTTTCTGACAAGGTCACGGTGTTTTTCATCACCAGCCAGCGCAGTCCTTCGGTGCACGGTGGAGTGGTCAGCGAGCCGCTGAAGCGATAGTAGTGCAGGTCAGCCGGGAACAGCGGACGAAGATCGAGGCGTTTATCAATTGCCACTTCGTGGTCCTTTTCCTTCGGAAGGCGTGCCAGCAGTGGCGTCAACGCGCTGTTCTCCAGGCCCACCTCAAACATCACGGCGAGCACTGCGATATCACCCTCTTTGCTGGCATGAACAAAGTGCGCTTCCAGCGGGAAGGATTTACCGTTGATCCGGTTTTCGCTCGGGGTGTGGAAATGGTACTGGCGCAGAGTAAAGATCTGATCGTCCAGACGGAATTCATCTTCGTCGCTGGCGGTCACCTGAAGGGTATGGCCGTTGTTCACCAGCTTTTCGGCGGCGGTATGGAAATTCAGCTCCAGCGGCGGCAGCGTGGCATCAAAGGCGTTACGGATATCGATGGGCGACTGGAATTTCCCGGTCTTGCAGGTGGCAAACTCGTTGCTCAGTTCTCCCCAGTTTTCAGGACCGGCCTTGCCTTCATACGTCCAGTGCAGGGTTGTTCCTGCAAAAACAGAGGCGGACAGGGCGAACAGGGATGCGGTCAGAATGCTTTTCATGATGGGTCTCCAGGAATAATAAATGCGCGTTAAAATATTGATGGCATTGTACTCTTTCCTATAAGACCCGTCCCGAAGTGTGGTTATTTACGTTAAGAGAGCGGAGAGGATAACAACCTACCCCAGCTTCTCCATCCTGGTCTCTCCCTCCACCATCGACAGCTGATACAGCGAAAACGAACGGTGCTTCTCAATCAAATTCGCCAGCTCCGGCGAGTGGCTGGTGAGCCAGATCTGCGAGTAACGGCTGGCCTCGGCGATTAAGCTCGCCAGCGCAGGCAGCATCTGCGGATGCAGGCTGTTTTCCGGTTCGTTCAATGCGATAAACGCCGGTGGACGGGGGCTTAACAGCGCCACCGCCAGGCACAGGAAGCGCAGCGTACCGTCAGAGAACTCTGCGGGCTCCAGCGGTCTGCTCAGCCCTTCGCGCTGCATCATCATGCGGAACCGTCCGCCGGTGTTGTCGCTGTAAAACACGCAGCCGGGGAAGGCCTGGCCGAGAATGCGCATCAGCAGCAGTTCATCGCCAATCTCCACAATGGTCTGAAACGCCGCCGCGAGGTTGGCACCGTCGCTCGCCAGCACCGGGGAGCGGAAGCCGACCTGTGGGGCACGCATCATGGAGCCGCTTGCAACGGAAAACTCATGATAAAAGCGCCAGTTACGCAGGGACTCGCGCATTTGCGACACTTCCGGGTAAAGGTGCGGTTCGCCGAGCTGGCCGAACACCGATTCATTCTCGTAGAGCGTGCCGCTGTGGGTCACTTTCTCGTGATGGACGTTATTCAGGAAAACCGCCTGGTTCCTGCGCTTCATCAACTGTGCCGACGGGCGGCGGTGCTGGCCGCTTAGCCAGATGGACTCTTCCTTGATCACCGGATCGAGCTGAAATTGCGAGGGATAGGGCAGCTTCTCAACAAACCCTACCTGCAGCTCGTATTCGTAGGTCTCCGTTTCCACCGCCAGGTTCATCCGTCGCAGCTGGTCGCTGCGGGTTTTACCCGCCCAGAACACCTTCAGAATACCGCCTTCATTCGCCAGAGCCTGAGAGAACTGCCCCTGCGCGGCGCTGTGCATCAGGTGGATTGCCTTGTAAATATTTGATTTTCCGGTGCCATTCGGGCCGAAGACAATGTTGAGCTGTTCCAGCTCCAGCGACATATCGCGAATTGAGCGGTAGTTTTGAATGTGCAGGGTGGTAATCACAGGCAGATCCTTTTTTGCGTTATAACCTGTATATACTTACAGTCTTTCAGGTGAAATGCAAAAAAGAGACGACAGTGAGGTGTCGTCTAAACGGGGTACTGCTTTGGGCCTCTATGGGTCACGGGGGCCTTCGCATTTTTATCATCACTTAACAGCCAGACGCAGACCCAAATCATCAGGATAGGGATCAAAGTAGTTTTGCGTCATCAGATACCGGTCAGGGTATTCGGCCAGGTAATGTTTAAGCAGCGTGATCGGCGCGAGAATGGGCAGGAGCCCGTCGCGATAATGCAGGATCACGTCGCGAAGCTCGCCGCGCTGACGGCTGTTGAGCTGATTACGGAAATAACCCTGAATATGCATCAGCACGTTGGTGTGATTTTTCCGCGAGGCGGGCTTTTTCAGGATGGTCATCAGTTTTTCGCGGTACGTCACGAAGAACGCGTCCAGATCGTCCCATTCATGCAGCGAGGCGACAAACGGGCCAATCTCACGGTAACCCGCCTGATGGTGCGCCAGCAGCTGCAGTTTGTAGCGGCTGTGGAAATCCAGCAGCGCGCGGCGCGTCAGGCCGCTGGCGCGCAGCGTGTTAAGCTCATGCAGGGCAAAAACGCGCTCGACAAAGTTCTCCCGCAGCACCGGATCGTGCAGGCGTCCATCCTCCTCCACGGGCAGCCACGGCCAGGTTTCAAGGAGGGCAGCGGTGAACAGCCCGACCCCCTCCTTGCGGCCCCGGTTGCCGTTTTCATCGTACACGCGCACGCGTTCCATGCCGCAGCTCGGGGATTTTGCACAGACAATAAACCCGGCGAGATCGCCGATCTCAGGCAGGTAACTGGCCGTAAAGTCCGCCATTTTCTGCGTGACGTCATCATGCGGCGGATGGCTAAAACGCATCTGCGTGTCGCCGCCGGTCGTCATGATCAAACGCAGCGCAGGGCGTGGCGTGGGCAGGCCGATCGCCATTTCGGGGCAAACGGGTCGGAAATTCACCCACTGGGCCAGCTCATCCATGACGAAACCCATACGCTTATGCCCGCCGTCAAAGCGAACGGCGGACCCGGTCAAGCAGCCGCTAATACCCAGCACAGGTTTCGTTGTCATGGTATGTTCCTCCAGAGCCAATACTTAAAACTTACACAATCTTGCTTATTTGTCCAAGTATTGGCGGAGGTATTTTTTATTGCCTTTTAAAATCAATAAGATTTAACTGCCCTTGTAGGTGGAGTAACCGTACTGGCTCAGCAGAAGCGGAATGTGCAGTTTCTCGTTGGTCCGGGTGACGGTAAACAGCACCGGCACTTCCGGGAAGAATGACTCCAGCTTTTTGCTGTGGAAGTAGTCTGCGGTTTTGAAGGTCACTTTATACACGCCAGGCTGCATGTCCTGATCCTGTGGATAGAGCGATTTGATGCGTCCGTCATGGTCGGTTTTGCCACTGGCAATGGGGGTCCATTTGTCCTGCTCCTGCTTTTCCAGGGTGACGGTGACATCCGATGGCGGCATGCCGGTTTGCTGGTCAAGAACGTGTACGCTCAGCGTGCCGGCAGGGGCACTGAAGGCGGCAGGGGCAAAGGCCATGGAGGCCAGGATCAGCAGAGGGGCCGTTTTTTTCATGTTGTTTTTCCTGTGAAGTTGTCAGTCACAGGAAAACGTTAGCATCTGCGGCGCGGAAAAATATTCAACTTTTCGTGAAGATTCCCGCAGGAGAAAATCATTAGAGGATAATGACCTCAAGGGAAAGCTGCTGCTGCCACTGCGCCACCTGTTTTTTCCGCGCGGCGGTGAGTTTACCACTGGTGATCAGCAGCCATTTGCGCTCCGGGAAAATCTCCGGCGCCAGGGCGTCCGGGGGGATGGGCAAAATGTCGATACGGTGACCCTGGCCAGTGCGCATTAAGGCTTCGAGCCAGATTTCACACGGATCGTTCAGGTACCAGCCGCTGAGCAGAAGATTATCGCCCGGCGCTTTTTTATCCCCTTCGAGGCAAAACGAGGTGTAGGAAATGATGATGCCATCGAGGATCGCGCGCAGGGTCATGGCAGCGGCAACGTTGGCCGATACCTGGCTGCGCAGCGGACGCAGCACGTTCGCCACCAGTTCGGGTCTGGGGTATTCGCGGCCCGCATCGTAAACCATCTGACGCAGGGACTCGATTTTACCCTCCTGCAGGCGTTCCAGCATGCTTTGCTGCAGCGTTTGCCAGTTGTTGGTCCGGCGCGGGACAGGGCGTTCCAGCAGGGGTTTTACCTGGCCAATGGGCACGCCTTTTTTCACCCAGTCGAGGATCTTCAGCGCCTGCTGAACGTCCTCATCGCTGTACAGGCGGTGGCCGCCCTCCGTGCGCTGCGGCTTGAGTAAACCATATCGACGCTGCCATGCCCGCAGCGTGGTGGCGGTGATGCCGCTGAGTCTGGCGAATTCGCCGATGGAGTAAGCCATGTCCATGTCCAGAGTGGAGGAATACTCTCAATATACTACGAATTTTTCAGAACGGGATGAAGCGCCGAAAGGGTGCACTACACTTAACATCCAACCGTGCAAATGAAAGGAATTCTCATGAAGCTATGGCCTGTTGTCACCGGGGTTGCCATTGCGCTGACCCTTGTAGCCTGTAAATCCCCCACGCCGCCGAAAGGCGTGCAGCCTGTTTCCGGTTTTGATGCCAGCCGCTATCTCGGCAAGTGGTATGAAGTCGCCCGCCTGGAGAACCGCTTTGAACGCGGGCTGGAGCAGGTGACGGCCACCTACGGCCAACGGAGCGATGGCGGCATCAGCGTGCTCAACCGCGGTTACGACCCGGTGAAGAACAAATGGAACGAGAGTGAAGGCAAAGCGTACTTTACCGGCGCACCAACCACCGCCGCGCTGAAGGTTTCGTTCTTCGGCCCGTTCTACGGCGGCTATAACGTCATCAAGCTGGACGATAAGTACCAGTACGCGCTGGTCAGCGGCCCGAACCGCGACTACCTGTGGATTTTGTCGCGCACGCCAACCGTGCCGGACGCGGTGAAGCAGGATTACCTGAACACCGCGCGCAGTCTGGGCTTCCGGGTCGATCAGCTGGTGTGGGTAAAACATTAACCCCTACTGGTACGAGAACGTAATGCTTGCCAGCGCGTTCGCCGAGCCGGGGACCAGTTCGCCGGTTCGGATGTATTGCGCCTGGAACGGCAGCGACAGGGTTTGTGCCGCAGCGGTGCTCTGGATAAAGAACTGATTGGTTGTGCCCGCCGCCGAGCTGTCCGGCCCCATCATCAGCGGGCCGGTGCCGTTATAGAAAAACTGCACCCCTACGCCGGATGCGGTGGAGTCGCCGGTCAGCGTCACCACCGACGAGGTGTTTGACGGCGTGGTCTGATCGGTCATCACCGCGCTTACCGCGACGTTCGCGTCACAGGTCAGGCTGACGTTAAACGCACCCGAAGGCGACGTACTGCCCACGGTGGCCAGCGTGCGGATATCGAGCGTGCCCAGATCGACGTTCGCGCTTTTGGTGCCCACCGTACAGCCGCTCGCCGTCACGGTGATGGTGGTGGGGTTAATGATGACCTTTGCCGTTTTGACCTCGTTGTTATAGGCGGTTAACACCGCGGCGTTGATAGTCGGGATCTGGTAAACCCCGGATTTCAGTGCTGTCGCGGTCTTAATAAAGGTCACCTTTGCCGACCAGCCTAAATCCTGAGCAATACCGCTAGTGCCATCCGCCGGATAGCTTTGGGTGATCCCGTTTTGCAACGGAATATACTGTGAACCCTTAAAATCTTTCAGCCCGATGATATACCCCACACCCGGAACGCCAGTTTCAAAAATGGTGTAGTTCGCGCCATCGACGGTGACTGTCATCCCGCTTGAGATCGCGCTGCTGCTCGGCTCCAGCGTGCCTTTGGAGCAGGTATAAAAAAAACCGCACCAGAACACCTGTTGCACGCTGGCGGTGGCGCTCCAGGTGGAGCCGATAATACTCCCCGGCGCCACCGAATCTGCCGGGCCGCTGTAGGTCATCGGCTGCGGGGAGAGGGTGATATCTGATTTCCATTCCATCGCCTGTGCGCTGGCGCAGAGCAGTAATCCGCTAATAAACAAGAATAAACGCATCATTGATACTCCGTGGTCCAGGTGGCAAAGGCGGAGACGTCTCCGGCATTCACTGGCGCGCCCGTGGCGGCCAGCCGAGCGTAGAAGGTCATCTCTACGCTGTCATCGCCCGGCGTGCCCCGGGCGGTGGTTTGCGTGTCTAGGGGGATCAGCACGCCGTCTTTATCGAGGATCTGCACCGCCACGCCGGTAGCGCCGCCGTCGGCGATTTTCACCAGCTGCGGGTTGTCGTTATCTGGCGTGCCGCTGAAGCGGATTTTGACCCCGGCAAAGGTTGGCCCGCACGCTTCAAGCCTGATCGTGAAGGGCGTTTTGATATTGCTGACCGCGCCTGCACGGGGGAATTGTTTAATCCCGATGGTGCCCAGCGGAACGTCCTGCTCTTTAGAGTCCGCCGCGACAACGCAGGTGTTGCCGATCAAATTCCCGGTGACGGAAACCAGCACGTCATAACCGCGAACCGGGAACGTGAAGATCAGCAAAGCGATGCTGAACGTCCGAAGCGTTACTGACATACCACCTCCTGTGAATAGAGCCCGGTGCGGGCGTTATAGCTCTGCTTGTTCAACGCATAGTTGATGGTGCAGCGCTGGTCGCTGTTGCGCCCCCATACGGCACTCAACGTGCCCCGTTCGGTTAGCCCCGACAGATACAGGCTGCCGCCGTCGCCGACGATGCCGCTGGTTTTGTCATCGTTCAGTGAGACCAGCGTGCCGAAGGGCAGCACGTCGTTGCCGCGGCGCACGACAAACATCGCTTTTTTCCCCTGGCGCGTGACAAGGGTGGCGCGAACCAGCGCGCCGTCGGTCGGCGTTTTGTTGACGATGGCATTCTCCAGCTCCACGTCATTACCTGCGGTTGTGACATCCAGCGCGACCTGGTTCACGCGGTACGGCGTGGCGTAAGGGATCACCGCGTAGCCCCGGCTGTCGGTTTTAATACCCTTGTGGTTAAGCACGGCAACGTCGCTGGCGCCCGGGGCTTTCACCAGAATGTTGGTGTTGCCGAGCGGCTGGCTCAGCGTCAGACCATCTTCATGCAGCACCGCACCGCCGCTCATCCCGTAGCTGAGGTTGCGGGAATCGCGGGTGTAGCTGTAGCCCAGGTTGTAGTCTCCTTTTGCGCCTTCGTATTGCAGCGTGGCGTCGCCGCCGTAGTGCTGCTGCGCGCTATAGCGCTGGTTGACGCTGTAAAACAGGTTCTCCTGGCCCGGCAGATAACCGCTCACGCCGGTACTGGCCGTAGTGCCGGTTGAATCCGCATGGGTGGTGGTAAAGCGGGCGCGGGTCGACAGCGCCGGGTTGCCCAGCGGTACCGAAAGTGACATCGCCAGCACGTTATCTTTTTTGTCGTCATACAGGCTGGCGCTGCGCTGAACGCTGACGCCAAGCGACACGTTACGAAACGTGGCGTTCCACGCGAACTGCAAACTTTGCGTGGTTTTCGACGTGTTCCAGTAGGTTTGCTGATCCCACGACAGCGACAGCGAACCGTATTGCCCCATCGGCTGTGACAGCAGCAGTTGGTTTTTGGCCTTACGCGACATGCGCAGGTTATATACCGTGTCGTAGTGGGTGGTGACGGTGCCATCGTCTTCCACAATCTGCTTTGGGGATCCGCCCGCCATGCCCTTGTACGTGGTATCGCTCAGGGTATAAAACCCTTTCGTTGAGTAGCGCAGCGAGAAAAAATTAACCCGCGTGCCGATATCATTCAGCAGCTTGCTGTAGCGCAGGCGCATGGAATCGCCGGTGTAGTGCCGGTCGTCCGCCAGCTGGCTGCGGGCGTGGGTCAGGTCGATGGAATACGCGCCAAAACGCCCCAGGTTCTGCCCGATACCGAAGGCCAGACCGTTATAGCGATCGGCAAACTGCGCCCCACCGTAAAACGTCAGGCCATAACGCCAGCCGTAGAACAGCTCACCCTGCGCGAAAGAGGGCGTATCCTGATTGGCCATCGGCCGATATTTTCCTGCTCCCAGGGCATATTTCAGCTGTCCGTTACGCACCAGGTTTGGCACGCTGGCATACGGAAGCGTGTACTGCGTCTGGCTGCCGTCGTTCTCCTGGATCGTGACCGCGAGATCGCCCCCGGAAGAGGTCGGGTAGAGATCTTTCAGCACAAACGCCCCCGGCGGCACTGAGGTTTGATAAATGATGTTGCCGTTCTGGCGAACCGTCACCGTGGCGTTGCTGCGGGCGATGCCGCGCACTTCCGGCGCATAGCCGCTCAGGCTGGCAGGAAGCATATTGTCGTCGGTTTTCAGGGCAATGCCGCGCAGGCCCACGGCGTCGAACACCTGGGCGGAGGTATACGTTTCACCGGCGTAAACCTGTGCTTTCAGAACAGGTATATCCCGCTGCAGCCAGGTCTGCACGTGGGTGAGTTCGTTAGTGTCTTTGGTCCACGTGGTGAAATCACGCAGCCGCCACGCGCCGAGATTGACGCCGCTGTTCAGGCTGGCAAACAACTGCCGATCCCGCGTGCGCGTCTCGCCCTGATAGTCATTGTTTGAGCCGTTTACCACATAGTTCAGCCACGCGGCAGGAATCCCCGCTTCCCAGCTTTCCGGGCTGACATACCCGCGCGGCAAATTGCGCATCGCGCTCTGCGGTACGGTGAAGCTGAGGGAGAGCGTCTGCTGGTCAAAGTCGAACCGGGTATCGGCAAACGCCTCCGTCAGAAAGATGCAGCGCTGCGCGAGCGGCAGAGCGCCCCCTTTTGCCTGCTGGCTGTCGATGCCCAGCGCCGCGATCTGTTCAGGCGTGAGACACGGCAGGGCTTCTCCTGTATTTTCAGCGATGCGGAACGTGACATTACCTGTGAACGCATAGTTGTTATTGATATACACATTGAGGTTGTAATCGCCCGGCGGCAACGCGCTCCCGGCGTTGACCCAGGCGAGATCGGCGCTGTTGGCGCTTTCACCGTTGAGAAACGCAGGGTTAAATTGCAACGCGCTTTCAGCCGCCATGGCTTGCCGAATTACCAGGGAGATCACCGTGGCACACAGGATTTTTCTTTTCACGTGGTCACGCCTCACAGTAGGGATTATTGGGACAATGACGCGCGGGTCGCGGGCGTCCATGCGCCGTAATCGTTAATGGTCTGGTAGCTCACGCTGCTCGCGTGGCTGAAGGTTTCGCCCAGCGTCACGCTGGATTTCGGCGGCACCATCACCGGCTGTACCGGCATACCATCGATTTTCAGGTTGATGGTGGTGAGGTAGTACGGCGTTGGGTTGCTGAGCGTGACCTTTCCGCCGCGATACGCTCCGGTCAGGCTTTTCCAGGCGTCACCTGCGCCTTGCCCAAGGCTCTCCGGGCGGTAAAACACCTTGATGCGGTTTGCCGAAGCAAACTGTAGCGAATTGCCGGAACCGCTTTTGGTCTGCTGCGGAATGGCTTTGACCGTCATCCAGTAGAGCGTTTCACGATCGTCGGGCAGGGCTTTACCGTTAAACATGATTTTCACCGCGCTTTCGCTGGCCGGTTTCATAACGAACAGCGGCGGCGTAATGACGAAGTCATTGGTTTTTTGCCCTTTCTCGTTTTCCATCCAGGACTGGATCAGGAACGTGGCGTCGGGATGCGTGTTCCTGACCTGCAGCATGGACTGGGTGGTGGCGCTGGAGTAGACCATTCGCGTGGCGCCCAGCCCTACGCCGCCGGCATATGCGGCGGAGGAACATAATGAAATAGCCAGACAGATCCCTGCTTTTGCGCGCATGGTGCGTCTCCTTAAAGCTGAGTCAGGCCCGGCCAGAGAACCGGGCCTGAAAATTACGAATAGGTAACGGTGTAGGTCGCAACCGCGCTGGCATCACCCGCCGTGGCATTGCCCTGCGGTGAGTAATATTTCGCGCTGAAGTTGAGGGTGTTAGCCCCCGCACGCAGAGGGATGGCGGCGGCAGGTTCACCCAGCTTCACCACCTTGCCCTGCTCGTCGTACAGGCGAATCGCAACGTGCTGCGCCGAGTTAGCGCCGCCGTTTGCGCCAACGGCCAGGCTGTTAGCATCTGCCGCATCCGGCGTACCGGTGAAGGTCACGGCCACGGTGGTGGCGGCAATCGGGTTTGCCTCTGTTGAGGCCGAGGTATCGGCGATTTCGCAGTCTTCCAGGGTGATGGAGAACGCTTTCGCGGTGCTGGCTTCACTGCCTGCTGCTGCCAGCGTGGCGGTACGCACTTCGCCCATGTCGACATCAATGTTGGCGCTGCCAGCACTGATGGCGCAGGCCGAGGTCACCACCTTGCCGCTGAAGTTCACCGTACCGCCGCTGGTGGTTGCAGCGAGCGCCGAGCCTGCTGGCAGTACTGCCGCAACGGCGACGGCAAGCAGTGTTTTCGTTTTAAATTGAGCTTTCATTGTCCTGATTCCATGTTGTCGTTATGTCGGGTTGTGCTCTTGGTCGACAGATCTAACTGGTTAAAAAGACCAGCAAATCTGTCTTATTTCTGAGCCCAAGTTTTCTTATCGCTGAGCTTTTTAACGCGCTGACGCGGCGGTAAGAAAGCTGCTCTGTTTCGGCGATATAACGCATATCCAGACCTTTTCGCAGATCCTTCAATACTCGCCATTCGCCCGGCGTCAGCGATAACGCCGTGGGTTTCTTTTTCGGCCGGTATCGGCTATCGACCATTTTTAATAAGCAGGCTCGCCAGTGATAAAGTGGCTCCTGCAGCGAGATATAGGCATCTATATCGCCGCGTATCCACAGCCAGGAATTTGCCGGTGCGGAGTACATACAAATAAGGACTCCGGGCTGGCGGGATTTGATGTTTTTTATATATTTCAGGCAATCAAATCCCGCGTGATACTTTTCCATGCCGGATAAAAAAATCACATCGACGGGGGTGGTCGCACACAGCGTTTCCATTAATGAATAATCGTCGCTTGACGCTGTTATCTGCATTTCAGGAACACTGTTTTTTAATACTGCGGCGATCCCCTGACGCGCAAAGTGATCGCCGCCCAACAGTGCGATTGTTAAATGACGCTTGTTGTCGTGTTTATTCGCCATGTTATTCCCTCGATTTATAATTGTAATGAGACTCGTCCGTCTGGCAGAACGATGCCTGTATTTTTCGAAGCAATTAAGCATTGCACGGTGTGGGCTTACTATACGGATAGCAAGAAACAGGTAATCTGAATTAATCTTAATTTGTTTTAAGTTAAGCTATTCCAGTGTCTTCATTTTCTCCCTGCTGTACCGGCTGCTTCTTATTTGCCTGTAATTAATCATACCGACACTTTTTAATGAAAAGTTGGCTTTAATAAATGTTTTGTAAGGAAATTGTCTGATGGTGTCAGGAATACGGCCTTGTTACTTACGCCTGATAACAATTTCACAGTGAAACTGTTAATTTTACCAGCGTATTCAGGCCGGGTGAGTATTGGGGGATTAGCTCTCAGGCCGCGTCTTTTCTGCTTTCATCGGAAAAAGTGAATTAATGACTCTGAATAATTCAGACATGGATGACTAAAGCGTTCAATTCACCTTTTTGTCGAGTTTTGTCAGTGTCAAGTCTCAGGAGAAGCATGCGCTATGAGGCATTCTTACCGTATCTGCGGGGCTTCTTAAGTCTGAAATGAAAGTTAAGAGAACTTCAGATAAGCGATTAAGAAAATATGAAAATAAGATTTTTCGCCAGGCGCCAGGATATACAGAAGGGGGTTTATCCGTCACATTAATCCTTAAACCGGCGTAATCAGGAGGTATTAAGCGAGTCTTATGCATAAGTATTATATCATCAATGGCGTCGTGGAGTTTCATCCTGCGGCCAGCACATTACGCGATCTCAATAATCCTGAGCAGGTGGTGGTATTAAACTCTCCTGCCGGACGCTGTTTGCTGTTATTAATTGAAAGAGCCGGAAGTATTGTCACCCAGCAGGAGTGTATGGACATTGTCTGGCAGCGTCGGGGAATGATGGTGTCGCCGAATACCTATTACCAGAATATCTCTATTCTGCGTAAAGGGCTGAAAAAAGTGGGATTTGAAACCGATCCGATCGTCACCATCCCGCGTATTGGCCTGACGCTGGCCAGTGATACGCAAATTACGATTAAAGAGACACAGTTGCCCTCAGCAGAGCCAGACGCGCCGGTTCAGACCGTGCAGGAAGAGGTTAGCGTGCCGCAACCTGTCGCCCCGGCTGTTAAACGTCGCATCTGGCTGCCGGGCGTGCTGCTGGGGTTTCTGCTATTTATTAGCGTGGTGGTCATCAGCCATAGCCGGGCGCATGACAACTATTTTGTGGACGGTTATCGCTTCACCACGATGATGGGCGAGTGTCGGCTCTATTTTGCCCGCGATATCGAGACGCCGCATGACAGGGATAAAGCGCTCTCCTATGCAGCGCCCTTTAAGGATGAATGCAGCAGCTACCCCTGGGTCTATATCAGTGGATATACCCTGTTGCCACGCGCTTCAGTGATCCGCTGTGACAGGGCAATGACGGAACCAAACCGTTGTATGTCAGATTACTTTATTCAGGATCATTAATATGGCTCGTTACCGTCAAACGCTGTTAACGCTCTGTCTGTGCCTGCTGGTGGGGACGTTGATCGCTGGCTATTATCTGTGGCAACGTTATTACATCCCGCCTTTTTCCTGCCAGGTGAACTTTATTCAGCATCATCCTGATGAGACGCTGACCCTGTGGCTAAATTATACGGTGGACGGTAAAAACGGTACGCTCAGCATGAACGGCCGGGTGAAGAGCGATCCAGCGAAAATCTTTAATCGTAAAATATTCTTTCAGGTGGAGCGCAAAGATAACGTCTATTACCTGACGTCTGTCCGCAATATCAAGTTCCCGGATGATGATGTCAGCGACAGCTGGCTGGAGAAATACGAGCCGTTATTTTTCATCTACCCAAACGAAAGTATTTATATGCGAATTAAGAAACAGCAGAATGATAATTATTTATTCATTCTGGGGACGTTACCGACCTATGTGTGCCATACCTCAAAAACGGAGGGGTGAGGGGGAAAAGCTTTGCTGTTTTGTGGTCATCATTTATACTTCATTTAACCGCTAAGAAATATCTTAAAGGAATATAATAGCGACAAAAATGTTGCGATAATGTAATTATAATTTTTGGCAAGGTAATGAAAACTTTAATTGATGACTCATGCAGGCTTGCGTCTGCGCGAAATAAACCCCTGCACGTAGGTTTACTCCTGTGGCCTCATTTTTCGTTATTAGCGTTATCGGGGTTAATGGAGGCGCTACGTACGGCGTCCTGTGTTCAACAATCCCGACAAAAAATAGCGTTTAAACTCAGTCTGATAAGCACGAACCCGGCGTTGCCCATTACCAGCAACGCCGGTATTAGCGTGCAGCCTGAAGCCGCCCATCTTACACCGGGTGAATTCGACTATATTGCCGTGATCGGCGGAAGTCTGGCGCATCTTGATAAGGGGCATTCTGGCGACCGGTTATTTCTTGCGGAGGCGCATCACAACAATATTCCGCTGATCGGGATAGGCACCGGCAGCTTTATCCTTGCGGAAGAGGGATTGCTGAATGAACGCCGCGCCTCGATCCATCCCTGTCATCATGACGTCTTCACGCAACGGTTTCCGCAGGTTTATGCCGAGCAGGGGCTGGATTTTATCGATGAAGGCGATGTGCTGACCTGTCCGGGCGGGATCTCGACGCTGACGTTGACCACGGCCCTGATCCGCGCCCATGCAGGCGACGATATTGCTGCCACCACGTCACGCCGTTTATCGCTCTCTCCGCACGCTGTCGCGACGCCACGACCTGCCAATATCGCCCTTATTCCGGACTCGCGGTTGCGCAGGGCGGTCATGATCATCGAACAGTACCTGACGCGCCCGCTCAGCGCCGCCGGGCTGGCTCAGGACGTCAAGCTGAGCGAGCGTCAGCTTAATCGCCTGTTTCACGCCGAGTTTGGGAAAACGGCACGTGAATTTATCCGCAGCGCCAGACTGCGCTATGCCTGCTGGCTGCTGAAGAACTCGCAACAAAGCGTCACGGACATTGCCCGGCGGATGGGCTTTAGCGACTGTGCCCATTTTATTCGTCATTTCCAGCTTGAGTACGGCTGTACGCCTGGGGTATGGCGCACGTCGCAGAGCTAATGCCCCGATTTCGTGCTTTCTTCGTAGGGCATTACTGGCATGCCTGGATAGACTTCCGTTAAAAGCCCAACGGGGGGACGATGACATGAACTGGCAGCCTTTTCACGGCAGCGCACCGGGAAATATGACCATTTTCAGCGCCTCATTTCCTGACGTCAGCGACCAGTGGCCGATGAAAGACGACACTGCCCGGGAGATCAACGCGCTTGACCGGGCCCTGAAAGCCGACCCGGCGCTGCGTCCCCCATTGATTGAATATGAAGAAGGGGGGCAGGCGGTGCTTGTCCCGCAGAACCGTTACTCCGAACAGGCTTTTCGCAACCGGCCTGCGCTTCTCGCGTGGCGCGCCCGGCTGGTTCCCACCGCACTGGCGTTGTTTGTGGTGCAAAACCCGCTGGAAGACCGCCTCCCCGAAGGCACGAAAATGGACAGCGACAGCCGCCAGTGGTTTATCCACGCTAACGACGCCATTGGCGTGCGTTCCCGCGCAAAAGTGCTGGCCGCGCTGGTAGAGAAGTACATCCACAACGAGAGTGAGAACAACTGGGTGAGCCTGGCCAGCGGGGCGGCCATTCCCGTGCTGGAGGCGCTGCGTAACGCAAAGCTCGACGGCCAACAGGTGTACCTGACGCTGGTAGATAAAGACCCCGTCGCGCTGAGCTGGGCCGAGACCATGGCCGCGCAGGAGGGGCTGGTGGTGGGCGAACAGCTGACCCTGCTCAGGCGCAACCTGCTACATACGCTGGTGCGTAACGACGATTTACTGCTGGAGCTGGGCGAGCATCAGGCCGAACTGGTCGACGCGCTGGGCATATTCGAATACTTCAGCGATACCGATGCGGTGACTTTCCTGCAGCGCGCGCTGCGGCTGGTGAAGCCCGGCGGGGCGGTGATTGTGTCGAATATGCTGACCAGCAGCCCGCAGATCGACTTTGTGCTGCGCGGTATCGGCTGGGAGGACATCCACCCCAGGTCGTTGCAGCAGTTGCAGGATATCCACCTCGCGGCGGGCGTGCCGGTGGAGAATGTCACTGTGGTGGTGCCAAAGGATGGGGTGTATGCGGTGATGGAGGTGAGGGTTTAGCGCGAACGGTTCCCTCTCCCATAGGGAGAGGGTGAGGGGGAGCAGCACGCACAGAGTGACTTGCATTAGTTCGGTTTTCCAAACATGATCCCCCCATGAAAATAGAAACCGCACATCCCTCACACTTCGAACGCCTGGTCGCCATCTGGGAATCCTCCGTTCGCGCCACCCATCACTTTTTACAGGAAAGCGATATCGCGGCTCTGCGCCCGCTATTGCTCAACGCGTATCTGCCAAACCTCACCGTCGTGATGGCCCGCGATGATGCAGGCGTTATCCACGGCTTTTTAGGCGTGGATGAAAACCGCATTGAAATGTTGTTTGTTGATGATGCGAGCCGGGGGAAGGGCGTCGGGAAATTACTGTTGAAATATGCCATCGCAGAATTTGGCGCAAACGAAGTGGATGTGAATGAGCAAAACCCCCAGGGCGTCGCGTTTTATCGCCATATGGGGTTTGTGCAGGTCGGCCGCTCAGAGGTTGATGGGCAGGGGAATCCGTTTCCGCTGTTGCATATGCGGTTGAATCGGGATTAGCGCTTAGCCTGCTTATCCCATTTTAATAAGCCGACAATATCTTTCTCACCCTCGGCTTCTTTCAACAGGCGCTGCTTCTTTTCATACTCGATGTATTCTGAGCACGCCTTTTCATCCGCCGCTTTTTTGCTGATTTTGCCTGCGCCTTCTAAAACGTCCCGGTCGTTAAATTGCAGGAACTGATCGAGTTTGGTTTGCCAGTCTCGTAAAAATACCTGCTTGCGGCGTTTGGCCTGATCTTCAGCAAAGTCGAGCCACATATTAACGACACGATTTAGTTCGCTGACTTCATCCTGAGACAGATAATTTTTTGCTGTGGTGACATCGCTTTTACGGACTTCTTCGCCTTTATAGCTGGTCAGCCCCATATACGGTTGCGTGGCGTCCGCACGCTGGTGAATCAACTCAGCGGCGGTAAGGCCGGTGCAGGCAAAATGCAGTTTATTCTGGATGGTCTGGAAGAATTGCGTGGTTTCTTTGAGTGACGGCTGATAGTCAGCGGCTAATGCAAAAATCTCCCTCACACGGAGATAAACCCGGCGTTCGCTGGCCCGTATATCGCGAATGCGTTCCAGCATTTCATCGAAATAGTCAGGTACGGCGGATGATCCCACAGGCGGGTTTTTCAGGCGCTCGTCGTCCATAACGAAGCCTTTTACCAGATATTCCTGCAGCGTTTGGGTAGCCCACTGGCGGAACTGTGTCCCTCGCGTGGAGCGGACGCGATAGCCGATGGCGAGGATGACGGGCAGGCTAAAATATTGAACATTATATACTTTACCATCGCTGGCAGTTGTTCGGTAAAACCGAACAACTGAATTTTCGACGAGCTCACCCTCATCAAAAATATTCTTGATATGCCCACTGATCGTTGCTTTGGCTTTGCCGTATAACTCACAGATCGTAGCCTGTGAGAGCCACAAAGTATCGCTTTCGAAGCGGCATTCAATGCGAACTTCTCCATCCTTGCTGGCAAACATGACGAACTCACCGGCTGGTGAATTGATTAATTCTTCATATGTCATGCAGCCTCCGCCTCATAAGGTTGATGTCGGTAAGTTCGTAGTATGCCAGAAACAATCGTTAAGCCAGGAGGTTTGTATTTGATTTTGCGAGGCGCTTTCCAGCATGCGGAGTTTGGATCGCTACAAGCGCGTTCTCTATCTCAATAAGCTTTGCTTTCGTCCGTTTATAATCATCCTGCAACCTCTGCTCCTGCTCGTTATACGCCACCAGAACGATGCATCCCGTCATGACTTTTATCGTGACCTGCTGTCCGGTATTAAAACCTGCTGCGCGTAGCCACTTGCCGGAAAGGATGATTTTCGGCGTGGATTTGTCGAAAACGTTCGGGCGGTATCCCACAATTAACGAACGCTCGGTTCCGGATTGGTCGGTGTCTGGGGTAGAATGCGAATCAGCCATAATCAACTCCTTGATAGTTGGTGAGGTTAGACGCTCCGGCTGTGTTCCCGCACATCGGAGCGTTGCTAGAAAAGGAGGTTTAGGTGGCCTCCTATATGTGAGGGAATAATTGGATAGGTGGCCTCATGTCAATCATATCGCGCGAAAAAAAGCCAAAAGGCGGCGGGCAATCTCCGCAGTTTAAGATGCGTATTGATCCGGCATTGAAGGAGCAGTTGGATGCCGTGGCGGCTGAGGAAGGGGTGAGTCTCGCCAGTTGGTTGAAGGAACTGGCGAGGGAGGCTTTACGACGAAAAGGCCAGGAGCCAAAGGGATAATTCACTACGGGTTTCATCGCACTTCGACAATGAGTCGCGGTTGCTAAGCAAGGGCAAGTTTGCGCACCGTCATCAGGAAGTCGTAAGAGGTCGTCTCCCACAGCTCAGGCGAAAAATCAAATCCATATCGGCTTTTGAACTCATCATCCAGCTTGTCTCCGTAACACTCAATGAAAGTATCAATCTCTTCGGCTAACTCTTTTAACAACCAACCAGGTGCCGTCTTTTTAAATAGCCCAATTATTCCCTCAATTGTATCCTCATCATCATTAATGAGGTCATAATCTTGATTGAAGTAACCATGAATCAACTGATCAAGATGATAGAAATTTTGCATAATTCACCTACGGTGTCGGGAATGCAGTAAGGATATAGTAAGGCTTACCATTATATTCTTTCAGCTCAATAACAATCCTCACACTTCGCATGCTGATACGCTGTGTACTATCTCGTGAAAACCCATATCCAATTGCCGGGTAAACTATAGTGAGGCGCCCCCCCAGTAATCGGTTACTCAGCGTTTCCGCTTCTGTCACGCTCTTATCTGAAAGCACCGCCGCCAGTTGTACTGGTGACATAACGACGGTCATTCCACCTTCTTCCATAATATAATCCCATCACCATATCCTTACCCGAGAATAATCAAAAACATCTTCGTTTGGTAAGAATAAATGCCTAATCTGTCTTTCTTGTTAAATTACGAAATAATAGTAGATGTAAAAGGATCGACTATTATTGAATATAAATTCAAAGATAGCTCGTCGGACTGCTACGGTTCAGTGAATAACAATGCGAAGGAAAATAGAGATTTTTTAGACTTTCTCGGATAGTTGCGGACGAACTTTTGGCGGAAGATCACAGGAGTCGAACCTGCCCGGGAACGCTGGCGTCCCCAACTGGATTTGAAGTCCAGCCACCTCACCGGAGATGACGATCTTCCGCGCCTGCATTGCTACATGGAGGCGGGGCGCATTATAGCTACTTTCAG